>Ga0302349_1000848_pt1 | contig 29615 bp, 28 predicted proteins | sample PhyAR1_FD_202176 | JGI IMG/M metagenome (GOLD analysis project Ga0302349, IMG submission 202176) | Leaf surface microbial communities from alfalfa plants in UC Gill Tract Community Farm, Albany, California, United States - DLSL A.R1... | ecosystem: Host-associated > Plants > Phyllosphere >...
GAAATAGGGTTCGATTTTTGTAACCGACTTCTCTATAATCTTGCGACCCCACGTTACAGCAAAGGATTTTTTTCCCAAATCCTCTGTGTTCCAGTAACTCTATCCGAAGGGGTGGCTTGCTGGTCAAAATGGTCGTGTGAGCCTCATTCGTTTACTTAAGCGTTTGGGATTTCACCAACGTGTAACTTAATTTGGGTAAGCTTTTCGATGAAAACTTTTACAGCTAAACCAGAAACCGTCCAACGTGACTGGTTTGTAGTTGACGCAACGGGCAAAACTTTGGGTCGCCTGGCGACTGAACTGGCGCGCCGTCTGCGTGGTAAGCATAAAGCGGAATACACTCCGCACGTTGATACGGGTGATTACATCATCGTTCTGAACGCAGAAAAAGTTGCTGTAACCGGCAACAAGCGTACTGACAAGATCTACTATCACCACACTGGCCACATCGGTGGTATCAAACAGGCGACCTTTGAAGAGATGATTGCTCGCCGTCCTGAGCGTGTGATTGAGATCGCGGTTAAAGGCATGCTGCCGAAGGGCCCGCTGGGTCGTGCTATGTACCGTAAACTGAAAGTTTACGCAGGCAACGAGCACACCCATGCGGCACAGCAACCGCAAGTTCTTGACATTTAATCGGGATTAAAGGCAATGGCTGAAACTCAAAACTACGGCACTGGTCGCCGCAAAAGCTCTACCGCTCGCGTATTTATTAAGCCGGGTAGCGGTAACATCGTTATCAACCAACGTTCTCTGGAACAGTACTTCGGTCGCGAAACTGCCCGCATGGTAGTTCGTCAGCCGCTTGAGCTGCTGGATCTGGTTGGTAAATTCGATCTGTACGTCACCGTTAAAGGTGGTGGTATTTCTGGTCAGGCTGGTGCGATCCGTCACGGTATCACCCGCGCTCTGATGGAATATGACGAATCTCTGCGTGCGGAGCTGCGTAAAGCTGGCTTCGTTACCCGTGATGCGCGTCAGGTTGAACGTAAGAAAGTCGGCCTGCGTAAAGCACGTCGTCGTCCTCAGTTCTCCAAGCGTTAATTGTTTGCAGCTCTGGCTGCGACAATTGGCACAAAAAACCCGCTTCGGCGGGTTTTTTGCTTTCTGCCGCCGTACCGGTGCTGGCGGAAAACGTTAACGGCGCTCGCAATTTCCCCGCAAAGATTCATTCCACGCCCACAAGCTGCCTAAAATCTGGTAAACTCTGTGTCACTTTGCGCCCGCAGGCCGGTGCGTTATGCGTCTCCCCGCCGTCGGGATATCAGTATACGACGCAGCTAACGTGGGTTGCGTGCGAGTTCTATGAGCAAGTGAGTCGCCGGATGGTTGGCTATTCGCAGTAACTTTTTGTGAACAAACTTGGAGGTTTTCATGGCTGTCGCTGCCAACAAACGTTCGGTAATGACGCTGTTTTCTGGTCCTACTGACATTTTCAGCCATCAGGTACGTATCGTCCTGGCGGAGAAGGGTGTCAGCGTAGAGATCGAGCAGGTCGAAATGGATAACCTGCCGCAGGATCTGATTGACCTCAACCCGTATCGCACGGTGCCGACGCTGGTAGATCGTGAGCTGACGCTGTATGAATCACGCATCATCATGGAATATTTAGATGAGCGTTTCCCGCATCCACCGCTGATGCCGGTTTATCCGGTTGCCCGTGGTGAAAGCCGTCTGATGATGCACCGCATTGAGCAGGACTGGTACAGCCTGATGAGAACCGTTGAGAACAGCAGCGGTCAGGAAGCTGAAGCGGCTCGCAAGCAACTGCGTGAAGAGCTGCTGGCGATTGCACCGCTGTTTGGTCGCACACCGTTCTTCATGAGCGAAGAGTTTAGCCTGGTCGACTGCTATCTGGCACCGCTGTTGTGGCGTCTGCCGTCAATGGGCATCGATTTGATCGGCTCCGGTTCAAAAGAGCTGAAAGGCTATATGAACCGCGTGTTTGAGCGTGACTCTTTCCTTGCTTCATTAACTGAAGCTGAACGTGAAATGCGCCTGCAAGCCCGGGGCTGATTTATGGAAATGTCGCAACTTACCGCACGTCGTCCCTATCTGCTGCGCGCTTTCTATGACTGGTTGCTCGACAACCAGTTAACGCCGCATCTGGTGGTCGACATCAATCTGCCTGGCGTGCAGGTGCCGCTTGAGTATGCGCGCGATGGTCAGATCGTATTGAACATTGCGCCGCGCGCAGTCGGCAATCTCGATCTGGCTAACGATCAGGTGTCGTTCAACGCCCGTTTCGGCGGCGTTCCTCGCCAGGTTAATGTGCCGATGGCGGCGATTCTGGCGATCTATGCCCGCGAAAACGGTGCAGGAACCATGTTTGAACCTGAACCGGCTTACGAGCTGGCCTCTCAGGAGACGTCAGACGGTCAGGAAGAGACGATGATGTCCGTGATTGATGGTGATCGTCCTGACGATGCCGGCGATGACGAGACGCCACCTGACGACGATCCACCACCGCGTGGCGGACGGCCTTCACTGCGCGTCGTGAAATAACATCAGATACCCGTCATCACGACGGGTATTTTTTTGCCTGCCGATCGGGCATAAAAAAATCCGGCTGCCTGCGCAAGCCGGATTTTTTATGCGTTAACGCGGGCGCCGATTAATAGACGTCGCGCAGGTAACGCTTCTCTTTCTTCAGCTGATCGATGTAGTCCGCGGCACGTTCGCTGGAAAGTCCGCCGAACTGACGCACCACTTCATACAGCGCGCTGTCGACATCTTTCGCCATGCGTGAGGCATCACCACAGACGTAGAAATAAGCGCCTTCCTGCAGCCAGGCATAGAGCTCTGCGCCCTGTTCCAGCATACGGGTCTGCACGTAGATCTTCTTCTCCTGGTCGCGTGAGAACGCCAGATCCAGCCGGGTCAGTAAACCGCTGTCATGCCAGCCGGTGAGCTCGTCACGATAGATGAAGTCATGTTCCTGATGCTGATCGCCAAAGAACAGCCAGTTTTTACCCTGCGCGCCGGTCGCCTGGCGCTCCTGCAAAAAGGCGCGGAATGGCGCGATACCGGTGCCCGGTCCGACCATGATCAGCGGGGCGCTGTTATTCGCCGGTACGCGAAACGCTTTGTTTGGCGAGATGAAAATGGCGGGCTTTTCACCACGACGCACGCGCTCGGCCAGATAGGTCGAGCAGACGCCGCCACGATTACGGCCACCGCTGTGATAACGTACCGACGCCACCGTCAGGTGAACCTGGTTAGGGTGCGCCTTTGAGCTGGACGAGATAGAGTAGGCACGATGCTGTAACGGACGCAGCAGCGCGACAAATTCCGGCACCGGCAGCGAGCGGGTCAGCTCAAGCTGCAGCAGGTCGAGCGTATCTTTGCCCCACAGCCACACGCCGAGCGCATCTTTATCGTCGTGTTGCAATACGTGGCGCAGTTCCTGGTTGGTGGTGTTCTGTCCCACCCACTCAATCAGCTTGCGTGACGGTTCTGAAATTTCAAACTGATAGGTCAGCAGATCGCCGAGGCTGCGGTCAAAACCGGGTACCGGCGTCTGGTAATCGGCATTCAGCTGGGTCAGCAGCAGGCTGACCAGCGACGGTTCATTGACCGGAATCACGCCCAGCGCATCGCCCGCTTCATATTTCAGGCCGCTGTCGCTGAGATCAAATTCAAAGTGGCGAATGTCTTTCGCGGACTGCTCGCCCGACAGGCGCTTATTGGTGATCAGCGCTGCAGCGTAAGGATTCGACTTGTTGCTGCCCGGGATTACCGGCGCTTCTGGCGCGCTCTCCAGCACCGTGCCGCTACTGCCCGCGCTGGCGGCAAACTGTGGCATCGAACTGTTCAGCCATTCGCTGGACGGCTCTTCATAATCGATATCGCAATCAATACGATCGACCACGCGTTTCGCGCCCAGCTGCTCCAGACGCATATCAATGAATTTACCCGCCTGGCAGAAGCCATCGTAGCCGGTATCACCAATCGCCAGCACGGCAAAGTGCATCTGCTCCAGCCGCGGCGCGGTACTGGCGGAGATCGCATCCCAGAACAACTGAGCGTTGTCCGGCATTTCGCCTTCGCCGTAGGTGGAGGTGACGATCAACACGTGACGCATGGTGGCGAACACATCCAGATCGACATCGCCCAGCGCCTGAACCACCGGCACCAGCCCTTTGGCACGCGCTGATTTGGCGGCAGTTTGCGCCAGCGCTTCCGCGTTGCCGGTTTGTGAGCCGTAGAGAATATGCAGTTGGGTAGTGGCCGCGGCGCCCGTTCCGGCCGCAGGCTGCTGCTTGTCTTCTAACACCAGTAAACGGGAGTGAAGACCGGCGAGGAAGCCCGCCAGCCAGTATTTCTGATCGCCATTAAAGGGTGCATCTTCTGGAATATAAGGAATTTTCATGGGTACTTTTACTCAATCCCGTTTTCACCCGTCATAAGCCACGCCGTTCGCAGGAAGCCGGTCCGTTTTCTCCGCCGCCAGAGTCGGCGGCGGAGAGGGCGGACCTTCTGCTGCGCGTTACCACGCTTAATCCGGATAATATCAATTAATAATATTCACGTTCACTCAGGTCGGCCGTCCTGTCAGGACAGTTTACCCACCGCTGCGGCAATTTCAGGCAGTGCCGCACGGGCAAACAGCTCTTCAAAATCAGGCAGATGTCCCAGCACTTCACGGTTACAGGCATCCTGATACATAATCCAGCCATAGGTCGCCAGGCTGTCCATCGAACGGATGTTACGCTGCGTTAACGCGGCTTTGTAATCTGACATCCGTTTGGTACCGATCAGGCTGGCCAGCTCATCGTCGGTGTAGCTTTCAATGGCTGAACGGGCATGGCGTTGCAGCTTGCTGACCAGTGAAAAATCTTCGGTCATCAGCAGGTTGCGCACCGCTTTTTCAACCGCCGGATCTTCAACCGGTGTCCCTTTCGGCAATTTGCTCAGCGCCAGTTGCTGCGCGAAGCTCAGCACGGTGTAGTTGTTGAGCAGGACATACATTTCCAGCGTGTCGGTGGCACCGTAAGCCGGTACCGCGCCGTTGGCGATGGTTTTCCCCTGACGCCACGCGGCTTTAAACTTCGCCACCTGATGACCCGCCAGCGCTGTCGACAGCTCTTCCAGCAGATCTTTGCGCGTTTTCGCTTTCAGGATTTCACCGCCATCCTGGTAGAGCAGCAGCGAGCGCGGCATGACATAGACGAAGTGGTGACACTCGGTTTCCCAGTTCTCCAGCAGCCACGCCGCACGCGGCGATTGGGTCGCTTCCAGATGCCAGTTCAGCATGGTCAGCACCGCCTGCTTGTGGACCTGGGCCATCTCATCCTGATCGGCAATCGAACCAAACAGCACCGAATCGCCGGCAGCGTGGCTGGCCAGTGAGCCATAGGGATCGTACTGATAGGCGAACCCGCCGCTCATGCCGTTACCAAATCCTTTACCGAAGGTACCCAGGTTAAGGATGGCACCGTTAGTCATGTATTCGCAGCAGAAATCGCCAACCCCTTCAACCACTGCTGTGGCACCGGAGTTACGCACCGCGAAACGGTCACCCGCCTGACCCTGGACAAACAGACGTCCACCGGTGGCACCAAACAGGGCGAAGTTGCCGATCAGCACGTTGCCATCGCCATCCTGTGCGCCGCCGCCTGGCGACATCACCACCAGTTCACCGCCACACTGTCCTTTGCCGACGCCGTCGTTACAGGTGCCGTAGTGCCGCATCTGCATACCATCGTTGCAGAAGGCACCAAACGACTGACCGGCAGAACCGGAAGTGGAAATTTTCACGCTTTCCGGTGCCAGATAGTGACGGCCACGATCGTCCGCCAGCACCGCTGGCATCGCCTGCAGTTGCTCTGCGCTCAGCTGATGGTTCAGCATCCGCTCAATATCGATCGCCAGCTGGCCGCCCACGCTCTTATTGCGGTTGTTGAGCACCACGTTATCGCCCAGCGTAATCTCTGGCTGACGCTGTTCAACCAGCACCAGTTTCAGCTGCTCAACCCAGCCATCATCCAGCTCGAAATCTTTTTCCAGATAAACCGGATGTTCGATTTTCAGCTCCGGCACCACGGTCAGCATGGCGCGTAAATCGAGCTTGCCCACTTCCAGCGGGTGATCCATCAGGTGCAGCAGGTCAGAGCGGCCACGGGCTTCACGCAGCGAACGCAGGCCCATACGCGCCAGAATCTCACGCACTTCATGCGCAACATTGAGGAAATACTGCGCCAGCTGGCGTGGATCGCCATCAAAGGCTTCGGCGTTAGTGGTTAAGCCTGCCGGGCATTTGACGTTACAGTTTTTCGCCATCACGCATTTCAGCATCATCAGGGCAGTGGTGCCAAATTCAAAACTGTCGCCGCCCAGCAGCGCGGATTTCACCACGTCGCTGCCGGTTTGCTGGGCACCCGAACAACGCAGCAGCACTTTGTCACGCAGGCCATTGGCGCACAGCGCCTGATGCACTTCCGCGATGCCGATTTCCGCCACGCGGCCGGTATATTTCAGGCTGGTAACGGAAGCGGCACCGGTGCCGCCGGTGTTGCCAGCCACGTTGATGACGTCTGCGCCCGCTTTGGCCACGCCAACCGCGATGGTGCCGATGCCTTCCGACGAGACCAGCTTAACGATGACCCGTACTCGAGCGGCTTTACAGTCATGGATCAGCTGCGCCAGATCTTCAATCGAATAGGTGTCGTGATGCGGTGGCGGCGAGACCAGCTCGACGCCAGGCGTACCGCCACGGGCGGCGGCAATTTCCACCGTGACTTTAGCAGCCGGTAACTGGCCGCCTTCGCCAGGCTTCGCGCCCTGACCAATTTTAATCTCCAGCTCTTCCAGCATTGGATCGGCCAGATAGGCTGCCCAGACGCCGAAGCGACCCGACGCCAGCTGTTTGATGCGTGATGCGCGGATGGTGCCGTGACGTGAGTAGTGTTCGCCACCTTCACCGCAGTTACTCATGCCGCCAACCATGTTGGTGCCATGCGCGACGGCTTCATGGGCTGGCGCGACCAGCGCACCGTGACTCATCGCACCGGACGCAAAGGTCCGGGTGATTTCACAGGCGGGCTGCACCTCACTCAGCGGCAATGACGGCAGAGTAGTGAAAATACGCGACAGATAATCGGCCGCTTTGCCGTAAGCGGTCACTTTCAGACCACCGTCGACCACTTCACTGCTCTCGATATCGTCGTTAAAGCGGAATTTCAGCGCGCGCGACAGGTTCTGCAGACGCTCTGGCTCTGGCTTCAGGCCGGCGATCGCATCGGTCAGGCGCAGCATAAAGTGATTCAGGCTGCCATCCACCGCTTCACACACCAGGCCGCGGATCGCAAAGCCGTTGTTGGTCAGTGAATAACGGCCCAGCTTGCGGCGGAACTCCGCTTCACTGTCGATGTGGGTCAGGTCAGCCGGGAAGGTCAAAATATCGCGCAGTGCCGCCGGGCGACGTTTACGCTCTTCGTACATCAGGCTGGAGAACTGACGGTAATCGGCGGTGATGGCGAAATTGTTGATCACCTCATCCGGGATGCGCTCGAAGCTGCTGTCTTTAAAGGTTTCTGGCTTGATGCCAAAGGCGTTGTCGAGCTTCGCCAGCGTCATCAGGCGGATAAAGTTATCCTCTTCACGCGCTTTATTGGCAAAGCGGATCGGCTCTTCGGTCATATCAATAAAGGTACGTACCGCGATGGTGCCATACGAGTGGCCCGCGCCTTCGGCACGCTCTTTAAACAGACCCAGCAATGGCACTTCAGATTCGCCCTGAATCTTCAGCGCGCTCTGATGCCAGTCGACCGCCATCTGAGCGATGGTGGCGAAACCAGCGCCGCCAACCGGGGTTTTGATATTCGGGAAATACTTTTTCAGCACCGGATCGTCAGTGTTGAGGAAGTTTGGCTCAAAGAACTCACCGCTGCTGTAGCTTTCAACGGTACAGAGACCCACTTTGCCCATGGTTTTCATCAGCGCTTTTTCAGCCGCTTTGGCATAGCGTTTAAAGGCTTTGTTGCCTTCTTCGCCTTCACCGAACTTCTCTTCGGCGCGCATCTGCACACCGAGCGGATAGATAGCCGAGGCACCGAAGCCCAGCGTGGCGGCAATGTGGTGCGACGAAATGCTCTGGCCGCTCTCAACTACCAGCGAAACATCCAGACGCAGGCCTTCCTGCACCAGACGCTGGTTGATGGCAGAGACCACCAGCAGCATCGGAATCGCCGCCTGCTTAGAGGAGATGTGGCGATCGGTCAGGACCGCGATGCCGCCCTGGCTGCGGGCGAAATCGACCACCTGCTGCGCCAGATCGTCAATCGCCTTTTCCAGCGCGTTGGCGTTAGCCGTGGTGCTCAACAGATCTTTGCCAATCACCGGCTCATAGAGCATCTCAAAGCGGGCATAAGGTGCGATGGTCTGCTCGCGTAAACGCAGCATATCGAGGTGGCTGAGAATTGGCGAAGGCACCACGATCTGACGACCTTTGCTGCGGCCGAGATGCGGTTTAGCACCCAGCGCGACCCGCAGCGTCATGCCATCCACTTCACGGATAGAGTCGAGCGGCGGGTTAGTCACCTGGGCGAAGCGCTGAGAGAAATAGTGCGCCATGCCGCCTTCATGATCGGACAGACCGTTAATCGCGTTGCCGTAACCCATCGCTGAGATCTTCTCGGCGCCGGTGTTCAGCATCGGGTCCATCATGAACTTGAAGCTTTCCTGGTTGTAGTAGTAGGCCACAAAGCGCTGATAGGTTTTCAGGTCACCGCGATAGCGCAGCGGCGAACCCTGCTGCTCAGCTGGGATCTCTGGCAGATCTTCCAGTCCGACGCGCGCTTCACGCAGCAGCGCCGGATAATCTTTTTCGGCCGCCAGTTTTTCCAGCGCCTGCACCGTGGTGTAGCTGCGTTTTTCGCGATGATCGAAATAGAGCATTCCGCCCGCTTCGATACGGCCGCGACGCAGCACGCTTTCCGGTGGGAAGGCGATCTGGCCCGCTTCGGACATCGCGCCGATATATTCCGCGGTTTCCACCGAGCGCAGCGGACGCAGGCCAAGACGGTCGAGACGCGCGCCAATCACTTCGCCATTACCGAAGATTAATGCCGCCGGGCCGTCGTTCTTCTCTTCATACAGCGAGAAGTATTCCAGCATGTCGCGCACCTGTGGCGACAGCGAGCTGTCGTTTTCCCAGGCGGGCGGCATCATCGAGACCACGGCGGTGATCAGGTCAAGGTTATCTTCCATCAGACGGCTATGGATGCTCTGGTCGAGACGCGAGCTATCCGACTGGCCTTTCGGCCGCACAATTTTCTTGCCGCGCGCCAGCGCCAGTGCCGACTCGGCGATGCGGTTTTTACGGTCGGTATTCAGTTCACCGTTGTGCGCCATCAGGCGGAACGGCTGCGCCATGGTGGTATGCGGATCGGTGTTGGTCGAGAAGCGGGTATGGAAAAACAGCCCGCGCACCTGATGATCGGGATCGGTCAGATCTTTGAAGTAAGGGATGACTTCATTGGAATTCAGACGCGCTTTGAATACCTGAGTGCGCGAGGAGAGCGACAGCGGATAGAGACCGCCAAATTCGCTTTCGGTAAAGGCACGCGCTTCGATGGTTAACAGGGCGCGGTAAATGCGTTGTTCGAAGTCGTTTTGATCGACCACGTCCTGAGGTGCGGTGAAAATCCACTGCAGAATCGGTAGCTGGAACTGCACTGCCGCCGGACGCGTCACGCTGCTGTCGAGCGGCATGTCACGTTTCATGATCACCGGCAGGTTAAAGCTGCTCAGCGTTTCATCGACCAGACGTTCTGCATTCGCACGCAGTTCGGCATCTTTCGGCACAAAGAAGTTGCCGACGCCAAAGCGGCCCGCTTCCAGCGGCTGGCCGGTGATTTTACGGAAGAAATGCAGGGAGAGATCGACGTTAACGCCGGCGCCATCGCCTACGCCTTCCGCCGACATGCCGCCACGATGCGGTACGGTACAGAGGGCGCTATGCGCCATCTGCAGAATCTCATGGGTCTGCTCGCCGTCCTTACGCGTTATGAAACCTACACCACAGCTATCACTGCCTGCTGTTGGGTCATACAAGCCATAGGAATGAGGTTTGTTAGTGGACATTGAGGGTCTCCTTAAACTGCTTTTGACATTACCTGCACTGTTTCAGGGTCTTAGCGCAACTGAGGCGCACTTCATTTTCATCGCCATGCTCTGTCGAGCGCGCGTCATAACCCTGAGCATTTCTCTCCAGACATCGGTGAAACGTCCTTAATTGAGCTGCTCTTCGATTTCCGGTCTCTTAAAGGAGATGACTTAAACCACGCGGGAGTCTTCTTGTTGCATAGATATGCCGAGACACTGGCCCGTCAGGAAAGCTTTCAGCGGATTTCCAACTTATCGGGAAAGCGTAATCAGGTCAAATGAGGCGGACAGACGGGCTTATTGTGCCGTTTATCACGATAACTAGATGAATTTAAAGGGTTATAGGGTTTAAATTGTCTTACTTTAGCCCCTCTCGATCGGTCGATAAATGTGAACTGACTCACTGTAGTGCAGCCGTCCAATCTCTGCACCATGCTGGTGAGTCGGTCTTTAACAGCATTAAATGCTGTTCAGTACCGCTGATGCGCAGGATGTATCTGTTTTTCTTATGTCCGTATATTTGAATGAAACAGCGCAGGGTTATAAGAAAAATTAATCAGGATGGATATGCTTAAAACATCATTAAAGATGAATGAGTATTCATTAAATGGGGTCAGCCTGTACAACTGAGCGTTGCCAGGAGATTGAAAAAACACCGTGCGGAGGATTTGCCGTTTCAGCGGCGGCCTTACAGATTATTCATTTGGCACAATCAGTCAAGGGTTTTAATCCTGTTGTCATAAACGTCGCCGATCGGTAAGGCCGATGCACCATAAAAGCGCACTACATCGCTTATCTTCCCTTGCGCGGCTGCGACGGCGCAGCCCGAATTACGCTATCATGAGCCTGTTTCTCTTCCAGGGAGTTTTTATGAAACAAATTCGGCTGTTGGCGCAATATTACGTTGATTTGATGGTGAAGCTCGGCCTGGTGCGGTTCTCGCTGCTGCTGGCCTCGGCACTGGTGGTGCTGGCGATGATTGTCCAGATGGCAGTCACCATGGTGCTGCGCGGCCACGTCGAGAGCATCGATATGGTGCGATCGGTGTTCTTCGGGCTGCTGATCACGCCGTGGGCGGTCTATTTCCTGTCGGTGGTGGTCGATCAACTGGAAGAGTCGCGACAGCGGCTGGCGCGGCTGGTGGACAAGCTGGAAGAGATGCGTACCCGCGACCTGGAACTGAATCAGCAGATGAAAGAGACCATCACGCAGCTCAATCAGGAGATTACCGACCGTAAAAAGGCGGAGCAGGCGCGTGAACAGGTGATGGACAAGCTGCGCGAGGAAGTGACGCGGCGCGAACAGGCACAGATAGAGCTGGAGCAGCAATCCTCTTTTCTGCGCTCATTCCTCGATGCCTCGCCGGATCTGGTCTTCTATCGCAACATCGACAAGCAGTTCTCGGGCTGTAACCGCGCGATGGAACTGCTGACCGGCAAAAGCGAAAAGCAGCTGATTGGCCTGACGCCGCGTGATATCTACGATGATGAAGCGGCCACCAAAGTGCTGGAAACCGATGAGAAAGTGTTCCGTCATAACGTCTCGCTGACTTATGAACAGTGGCTGCAATACCCTGACGGGCGCAAAGCCTGTTTTGAGATCCGCAAAGTGCCTTATTACGACCGCGTTGGCAAACGCAGTGGACTGATGGGGTTTGGCCGCGATATTACCGAGCGTAAGCGCTACCAGGACGCGTTAGAGAACGCCAGCCGGGAAAAGACCACCTTTATCTCAACCATCAGCCACGAGCTGCGTACGCCGCTTAACGGCATAGTCGGGCTGAGCCGCATTCTGCTCGATACCGATCTGAATCAGGAACAGCTGAAGTACCTGAAAACCATTCATGTTTCGGCCATCACGCTGGGCAACATCTTCAATGACGTGATTGAGGTCGACAAAATTGAGCGGCGTAAAGTGCAGCTGGACAATCAGCCGCTCGACTTCACCAGTTTCCTCGCCGATTTAGAGAACCTGTCCGGGCTGCTGGCGCAACCAAAAGGGCTGAAGTTTGTGCTCGCGCCGGCGCTGCCGCTGCCGCACATGATCTCCACCGACGGCACCCGACTGCGACAGATCCTGTGGAACCTGATTGGCAACGCCGTGAAGTTTACCCAGCAGGGCGAGATCGTGGTGCGGGTGGCGTATGGGCAGGATGAGATGCTGCGCTTTGAGGTACAGGATTCCGGCATGGGTATCCGCCAGGAGGAGCAGGACAAGATTTTCGCCATGTATTACCAGGTCAAGGATCAGCACGGCGGCAAACCGGCGACCGGCACCGGTATTGGTCTGGCGGTATCACGCCGGCTGGCACAGGCGATGGGCGGCGATATCCGGGTGCAAAGTGCGCCGGGGCAGGGCTCATGCTTCACCGTAGAGGTTAAAGCACCACGCATTGCGGAAGAGGTCGAAGATGAAGGCGTAGACGACAGCCTGCCTTTACCGGCGCTGCACGTTCTGCTGGTCGAAGATATTGAACTGAACGTCATTGTGGCGCGCTCGGTGCTGGAGAAGCTGGGCTGCAGCGTAGAGGTGGCGATGACCGGCAGCGACGCGCTGGCGATGTTTGACCCGCTGGAGTTTGATCTGGTGCTGCTGGATATTCAGCTACCCGACATGACCGGGCTGGATGTGTCGCGGGCGATTCGCCAGCAGCATCAGGGTGTGCATCTGCCGCCGCTGGTGGCGCTGACCGCCAACGTGCTGAAGGACAAAAAAGAGTATTTCGATGCCGGAATGGATGATGTGCTCAGCAAACCGCTGGCCGTGCCGGCGCTGACGGCGATGATCAAAAAGTTCTGGGACTACCAGGCGGAGCCGGAGGATGAGACAGCCCTCGACGAGGCGGATAACAGTCAGATGCTGCTGGATATCCCGATGCTGGAACAGTATCTCGAACTGGTCGGGCCGAGCCTGATTACCCAAAGCCTGACGATGTTTGAAAAGATGATGCCGGGTTACCTTGAGGTGCTGGAATCTAATCTGATGGCGCGCGACCAGAAAGGCATCGCTGAAGAGGGTCACAAAATCAAAGGCGCGGCGGGATCGGTGGGGTTACAGCATCTGCAACTGCTGGCAAAACAGATCCAGAGCCCGGAACTGCCAGCCTGGTGGGATAACGTCGTCGAATGGATTGATGAGCTGAAGCAGGAGTGGCGACATGATGTGCAGGTGCTGCGCGACTGGGTAGCGGAACAGGAAGTTTCATCCGCCAGAAAAAAATGACCCCAGCCGAGGCCGGGGTGCGCGAATACTGCGCCAACACCAGGGAAAAAGTAGCGGCTGCTATGCTTTGAGTAATAAATGCAGCCGCATGGTATTGGTTAACTCTGCCATCACCTTAGCAAATTCATCTTAACGTGTTACAAGATTCATTAAAATGTGTGATGTTGAGCAGCGTTTAAATACAGAAAACATTAATTTGGCAACACAGTCAAGTAAGGAATCATTTTCTGCGTTGCATTGCGGTAATTTTAATCAGTTCTCCCGCTTTTTGCGCGCTTTTAACGCGCCCGGACGGCAGCGGCAGACCGGGGGAAGGGGTCAGGCGAAGCCGCCGCTCTCTCAGGCGGATCTGCACTGCTAACGCGCTGATATTACTCGGCAGGGGTGCAAAATGGCGCGATTTATCCAAAACGTTTTGGAAAGGAAAAAAAGATTTCGCTTCTTCAGGCTGCTGACCGCCATCCCCGACCGTCAGGGCGGGTCATAAGTTAAGCAACTCAGCCATGCCAGCCGGGAGGTAGTGGCGAAAAATTGATGCATTATGCGAATAATCGTAGGCAATCAATGAAAAATATCGAAGCCAGAAAAACAGGATAGTTAAGCATGGCAAATGATTCAAATTAATGCTTATCACCAATTAATAAGCGTTTATCTGGAAAGGTGCTAAGCAATGCTGAGGAATGGAACCGATTCCTTTTTTACGGAAGTGCTTGAACTATTTCGATCTGTTGCAGCTTTTTAATGCAAAATAGCGGCCCGAAGTCTGGAAACCGCACGGCCATTTTCACCGAAAACGGCGATAAATGGTTTTACTACGCACTGATTACGCGAGTAATTGATTAACGCCTGAAACAAGTATGGGAAGATTGCATGAGTAAGCATAAAGGAAGCGTCGGGCAACGTATTAAGCGGATTGCTATCCGACTCATTCTGGCGTGGCTGGGGATTTGGCTGGCGGGCATTTTGCTGTTTTCATTTTTGCCAGTGCCGTTCTCGGCAGTGATGGTTGAGCGTCAGCTGGGCGCCTGGTTGCGCGGAGACTTCAGCTATGTGGCCCATTCGGACTGGGTCGGGCACGATGATATTTCTCCCTGGATGGGATTAGCGGTGATTGCTTCTGAAGATCAAAAATTCCCGACTCACTGGGGTTTTGATGTCGCGGCGATTGAGTCGGTACTGGATAACAGTGATAGCCGGATGCGTGGTGCCTCAACCCTGTCGCAGCAAACGGCTAAAAATCTGTTTCTGTGGGATGGACGCAGCTGGATTCGTAAAGGGCTGGAGGCGGGCCTGACGGTGGGCATTGAGACGGTCTGGACCAAGCGACGTATTTTAACCGTCTATCTGAATATCGCCGAGTTCGGGCCAGGGGTGTTTGGCGTGGAGGCAGCGTCACAGCGCTATTTCCACAAGCCAGCCAGTCGGCTGACGGCCGCTGAAGCGGCGTTGCTGGCGGCGGTGCTGCCTAATCCTATCCGTTTCCGTGCGGCGGCGCCGTCGGGCTACGTACGGCAGCGCCAGCAGTGGATTTTGCGTCAGATGCGCCAGCTGGGCGGCGAGGGCTTCCTGCAGCGTAACCGGCTGGATTAAGCCTTAATCTTCATCAAAGCCCGCTTCAAACAGCTCAATAACCGCAGCCAGCGCCGGGATCTCTTCCGGTCCGCTGGCTTCGATTTCAATATGTCCGCCCTGTGCCGAATCGAGCATCAGCAGCGCAATCACGCTGCTGGCTTCCGCTTCGGTGCCGGCTTCGTTGCGCAGCAGCACTTCAGCATCAAAGCTCTGCACCAGTTCAAACAATTTCATGGCTGGCCGGGCATGCATGCCCAGCTTATTTTTGATTTCAACGGTTTGTCTGACGGTCATGATTTACGCTTTTCCAACGTACGGTGGCGTGACTGGACATTCTTGCCGCGTGAACGGAAGTAGTCCGCCAGCTGCTCGGCAATGTAGACCGAACGATGTTTCCCGCCGGTACAGCCGATAGCGACAGTAAGGTAACTGCGGTTGTTGGTTTCCAGCATCGGTAGCCACAGTTCCAGATAACTGCGGGTCTGGTAAATGAAGTTATGCACCTCGGTATGGCGATCGAGAAAGGCGGCAACCGGCCGATCGAGGCCCGTCATCGGGCGCAGCTTAGGGTCCCAGTGCGGGTTCGGCAGAAAGCGCACGTCAAACACATAATCGGCATCAATCGGGATACCGTGCTTGAAGCCAAACGACTCAAACACCATCGTCAGCTCGCGTTCACGCTTGCCCAGCAGTCGGGTTCGCAGCATCTCCGCCAGTTCGTGCACCGACATCTCTGAGGTATCAATGATCAGGTCAGCACGCGAACGCAGCGGCTCCAGCAGATCGCTCTCTTCATCAATGGCACTTTCCAGCGATAAGTTTTTACTGGAGAGCGGATGCAGACGGCGGGTATCGCTGTAGCGGCGAATCAGGGTATTACGATCGGCATCAAGAAACAGCAGCTGAGGCGAAAATGTGTCGGGCAGATTATTCAGCGCGGTTTCAAAAACTTCAGGGGATTCAGGCATGTTGCGGACATCGATACTCACCGCTGCCGAGATGTTGCGTTCCGCCAGCGAGTTCGCTAACTCGGGCAACAGCACCACCGGCAGGTTATCGACGCAGTAAAAACCCATATCTTCCAGCGCGCGCAGCGCCACTGACTTCCCCGAGCCTGACCGACCGCTCACGATCATCAGCACCATGACCTTCTCTCCCGTTTTAAAACCGGCTCGCAGCCGGTAAAGACGCGTTACTGCTCTGACTGGCCTTCTGTGATAATGGCATAAAGCTCTTCATCACTCTGCGCGGCGCGCAGACGGCGGCAGACGGTTTTATCCGCCAGACGCTTCGCCACCAGTGAAAGGGTGTGCAGGTGAGTTTTGCACTGGTCAGCCGGCACCAGCAGGGCAAACAACAGATCGACCGGCTGATTATCAACGGCATCAAACGCTATCGGCTGCTCAAGGCTGATAAACACCCCGACAGCGCGCAGCGTATCCTCTTCCAGCTTACCGTGCGGAATGGCAATGCCGTTGCCAATGCCGGTACTGCCCATGCGCTCACGGGTGAGGATCGCTTCGAAAAGCGTCTGGTGCGGCAGGTTGAGCTGCTTAGCGGCCAGTTCGCTGATAATTTCCAGCGCGCGTTTTTTGCTCTGGCAGTGGACGCCGCTGCGGGTGCAGTCGGGCGAAAGCACTGTGCTCAATTCCAGTGTTAGATCGTTGTTCATTATCGTTTCACTTGCGAGTTAACCTGGTCATTAACCCTCAGCCTGTCATGATGCTGAGAGCGAATGGCGCTTGCTTAGATGACAAAACGGGGCGGATATCCGCCCCATACTGTCGGCTCTGCACGCAGAGCGCGCTTAGCGAGCGTGAAGGTTAGTGTTTTTTCAGTTTGTCTTTGTGTTTGGTCAGCTGACGGGCAAGCTTGTCGATTAGCCCATCGATGGCCGCATACATATCTTCCGCTTCCGACGTGGCGTGCAGCTCGCCACCGTTGATGTGAAGCGTTGCGTCGGCCACCTGCGTGACCTTCTCGACCTTCAGGACAATATAGACCTGATTGATATGTTCGAAATAGTGTTCCAGTTTGGCAAATTTACCGCTGACGAAATCGCGCAGTGGTGCGGTGATTTCAACATTTTGCCCGGTAAGGTTCAGCTGCATAGGTCTTCCTTCTCATTTCTGTCAAACCAGCTGTTTACGCTGGTTCGATGGCGGGATGGATAAAGACTCGCGGTATTTGGCGACGGTACGACGTGCCACCATGATCCCTTGATCAGATAACATGGAGGTGAGTTTACTGTCGCTCAAGGGTTTGGCTGGATTTTCCGCCGAGATTAATTTTTTCACCAGCGCGCGAATCGCCGTCGATGAGGCTTCGCCGCCACCTTCAGTATTCACATGACTGGAGAAAAAGTACTTCAGTTCAAAAATGCCACGCGGACTGTGCAGATACTTTTGCGTGGTCACGCGGGAAATGGTCGACTCGTGCATCTCTACCGCCTGTGCGATATCAGCCAGCACCATCGGGCGCATGTACTCTTCGCCCTGCTCAAAAAACGCCTGCTGCTGCTCGACGATACAGCGCGTCACCTTCAGCAGTGTGTCGTTGCGGCTTTCCAGGCTTTTAATCAGCCAGCGCGCTTCCTGCAGGTTACTGCGAATGAACTGGCTGTCGCTGTCGTTGCGCGTCGCCCCGCTCATGGCGGCATACTGCTGATTGATTTTCAGGCGCGGAACGCTGTCGGCGTTAAGCTCAACCGTCCAGCGGTTGCCGACTTTACGCACCAGCACGTCGGGAATGACATATTCCGGTTCGCCGGTATTAATCGACTGACCGGGACGCGGGTCCAGCGACTGAATTAACAGCATCGCCTCTTTCAGCACCTCTTCTTTAAGGCGCGTAACCCGCATCAGGCTGCGAAAATCGTGGTTAGCCAGCAGATCCAGATGTTCACTGACGATTAGCCGGGCTTCCGCCAGCATCGGCGTTTCGGGCGCATATTGCGACAGCTGAACCAGCAGGCAGTCACGCAGATCGCGTGCGCCAACGCCAATCGGATCAAAGCGCTGGATGCGTTTCAGCACCGCTTCAACTTCATCGGCCTCAAGCTCATCGTTGCCGATGCTGTCGAGAATCTCTTCAAGCGAAACGGTGAGGTATCCGGTGTCATCGATCGCATCCACGATCGAGGTGGCAATGGCGCGGTCGGTATCGCTGAACGGCGTCAGTTCAACCTGCCACATCAGGTAATCCTGCAGTGACTGGGTCGTCTCACCCTGATAAACCGGTAATTCATCATCCTGGTAATCGGTACCGGTGCCTGACGGCGTGCCGGCAGTGTAAATCTCATCCCAGGTCGCATCCAGCGGCAGCTCATCAGGCATCTCTTTCTGCTCAAGCGCTTCACGGGTATCCAGCGCTTCGCCTTCCTGAGCCTCACGAGAGTCGATTTCTTCATGCAGATCGGTCTGTTCAAGCAGCGGATTACTTTCCAGTGCCAGCTGTAACTCCTGCTGGAGTTCAAGCGTAGAGAGTTGCAGCAGGCGAATCGCCTGCTGCAACTGCGGTGTCATCGCCAGCTGTTGGCTGAGCCTGAGTTGCAAACCTTGCTTCATAGACAGGATGGTAGTTCCCAGGTAAACATCAGTATTTACGACACCTTATCAGAGTCTGAACTCTTCACCCAAATAAACCCGCTTAACCTGCTCATCTGCCAGAATTTCATTCGGCGTACCGTGCGCGATCAGGTGACCCTGACTCACGATATAAGCCCGTTCGCACACCGCTAAGGTTTCGCGCACGTTATGGTCGGTGATCAATACGCCCAGACCGCTGTCACGCAGGTGCTCGATGATTTTCTTGATGTCGATGACCGAGATCGGGTCAACACCGGCAAACGGCTCATCCAGCAGGATAAATTTGGGGTTCGCAGCCAGCGCGCGGGCGATCTCGACCCGGCGGCGTTCACCGCCGGATAGCGCCTGGCCCATGCTGTCGCGCAGGTGCTCGATGTGAAACTCTTCCATCAGTTCGTTGGCGCGATCCTGACGCTGCTCTTCAGTGAGATCGTCACGGATTTGCAGGACCGCCATCAGGTTATCGTAGACGCTGAGGCGACGGAAAATCGAGGCCTCCTGCGGCAGATAGCCGATACCGCGGCGCGCGCGGGCGTGCAGCGGCAGGATACTGATATCTTCATCATCAATAATAATGCGGCCTGCGTCGCGCGGCACAATACCGACCACCATGTAAAAAGTGGTGGTTTTACCGGCGCCGTTCGGGCCCAGCAGGCCGACAATCTCGCCGGACTTTACCTGCAGACTGACATCTTCTACCACGCGACGGCCTTTATATGCCTTCGCCAGGTTTTCTGCGATTAATGTGGCCATAGCTATCAGTTACTCTTCTTTCCGCTGTTGGACGAACCTTTATCCTGCAGTTGCGATGGCACCAGCACTGTAGTGACGCGCTTGTTCTGGCCCTGGCTGTACGCCTGCATTTTCTGCTCTTTCACCAGATAGGTAATGCGATCGCCTTTGATGTTGCTGTCCTGCTGCTCAATGAAGGCGTTGCCGGTCAGCTCTACAAAGTCGTTAGCCAGTTCATAATGCAGTTTTGCCGCGTGGCCCTGAACGGGTTTGCCGCTGTCCTGCATCTGGTAAAAGGTAGCCGGATTGCCGTAGGCATCGACGATGGTTTTCTTGCTGTCGCCGCCCGGACGGGTCACGACCACTTTATCAGCGGTGATTTTGATCGAACCCTGGGTGACGATAACGTTGCCGGTAAAGGTCGCGACATTGCCCTGCAGATCCAGCGCCTGGTTCTGTGAGTCAATATTGACGGGCTTATCCGAGTCACCGGTCAGGGCCAGCGCAGGTACGCTGCTCGCCAGCAGCATGCTGGCCAGTAAAAACCTGAGGCTATTTTTGTTCATTTTGAATTTCATAAGAAGTTTTGACCTTTTCGATTAACTCGGCGTTTTTTGTCCGTAAATTGCCGCGCATTTTCATGCCGGTGGAGTTAAAACTACGGCCATATAACGTCACCTGGTCGTCAGAAGTTACATCCTGAGTGACAAGATTGATCTGGGCATTGTCGGTTTTGACCCGTTCAAGCTGAGAATCCTGCGTCAGCGTGTTCAGTTCAACATGACCATACAGATAGAGCATACGATCTTTAGTGAGCTTTGCTTTGTCCGCACGGAGTTTCCAGGTCGGCACTTTATTTTCGTCGTAAGTCGTCATGACCGGATTATCAAACCAGCTGATCTCCTGATCCGAAAAATAGGTCACTTTATCGGAGATCAACTTATACGACAGCGCACCCTGTGGGTTGTAGACCACGGTGTGTGAATCCGCACTGGTATAGGTCGGTGCCTGATCATCGGTGGCAACCGGCGTACTCTCATCCTGATTGGTAAGATTCCAGCCGATTAAAACCAGTGCAATCAAGGTCAGAATCAGCGTCATCCAACGCCTGCTTTTACTCATACTGATTGCCCTTTGGCATCCTCAAATTTGTTCTGCGACATTAAGATAAGATCGCACAGTTCACGCACCGCGCCGCGTCCGCCAGCAATGCGCGTCACGTAGTGCGCACGCGGCAACAGCACCGGATGTGCATCCGCCACCGCCACGCTTAATCCCACTTTTGCCATCACCGGCCAGTCGATCAGGTCATCACCGATATAGGCGACCTGCCGATCGGAAAGAGACAGTTTATCCAGAAGTTCGCCATAGGCCAAAAGCTTATCCGATTGTCCCTGATAAAGATGACGAATGCCGAGCGTTTTACAGCGATCTTCCATCAGACGCGCATTACGGCCTGTAATAATAGCCACTTCCACATCGGAGGTCAGCAGGCAACGTATGCCGTAGCCGTCCCGCACATTAAAGGCTTTCAGCTCTTCACCGTTATTGCCCATGTAAATCACCCCGTCGGACATCACGCCATCGACGTCGCAAATCAGCAGACGAATCTGGCTGGCGCGGGCCATGACCTCGGCGCTGACCGGTCCGTAGCAGGTATCAATCGGGGGAGTTGCCTGTTGCATTTTCATTTCCTGTTCAGACCACGCCAGCGCGTAGCATGTCATGCATATGTACCACACCGAGCAGATGGTCGTCATCGGCGACCAGGATCGAGGTAATGTTTTTGGTTTGCATCAGGTTCAGCGCTTCAACCGCCAGCATATTAGGTCGCACCCGAATGCCGCCAGGCGTCATCACTTCGCCAATGGTAGCGTGCTGGAAATCGATACCCATATCGAAGATGCGGCGCAGGTCACCATCGGTAAAAATGCCTTCAATCTTCATCAGATCATCGACGATGACCGTCAGTCCGAGGTTTTTGCGGGTAATTTCCAGCAGGGCATCGCGTAGCGACGCGTCACGAGTGACGTGAGGCAGTTCATCGCCGCTGTGCATGATATCGGCGACATGCAGCAGCAGTTTACGCCCCAGCGCGCCGCCGGGATGCGAGAGCGCAAAATCTTCGGCGGTAAAACCGCGCGCTTCCAGCAGCGAAACGGCCAGCGCATCACCCATCACCAGCGTGGCGGTGGTGCTGCTGGTGGGTGCCAGGCCGAGCGGGCAGGCTTCCTGCGGGACGCTGACGCACAAGTGGACATCGGCCGCCCGACCCATCGCGCTTTCAGGCCGGCCAGTCATGCAGATCAGCGTGATCTTCTGCCGCTTCAGCACCGGAATCAACGCGAGAATTTCATTCGACTCGCCGCTGTTGGAGATGGCGATCACCACATCATTCTGGCTTACCATACCGAGATCGCCGTGGCTGGCTTCAGCCGGATGGACGAAAAAGGCTGGCGTACCGGTACTGGCAAAGGTGGCCGCCATTTTTTTACCGATGTGTCCTGACTTGCCCATCCCCATCACCACCACTTTCCCTTTGCAGCCATAGATCAGGCTACAGGCGCGGGTAAAATCGTCGTTAATGTACTGATCGAGCTGCTCAAGGCCTTCACGCTCAATGCGCAATACCGCTTTGCCTGCGCGCTGGAAATCAAAAACTGCCGGTTGCTGATATGACATGGTCAGTCTGTCCTTGTTAGCCGTCCATCAACGCGGGCTGCATCCACAGCAGCGTCACCCAGACGAAGAAACCACAGAGTAAAAGTGCGCCTGCCCGGCGACCCACGCGTCGGCGGCGTAACAGGCAGAGCAGGGCGAACAGGGCGCTGACGCCCAGCATCACCCAGTAATCGCGGGCGAAAGCGTGGTAGTCGATGCTGCCAGGGTGCATCAGCGCCGGCAGGCCCAGTACGATAGCAATATTATAAATGTTGGCGCCGATCAGGTTACCGATCGCGATATCATCTTCGCCCTTCAGCGCGCCGGCAATCACCGTCGCCAGTTCGGGCAGACTGGTGCCAACCGCAATCAGCGTCAGGCCCATCACCAGCTCGCTGACGCCAAAATAGTCGGCAAACACCGTGGCGTTGTCGATCACCATCCGCGTCGACATCGGCAGGATAATCAGTGCGACCGCCAGCCAGAGGAAGGCCACCGTATTACCGCCTTCATCGCGCGGCAGTTCCGCCAGCTGTTCACGGGTCAGGGTATCGTTGTTATCCCGTTCCGCTTTGCGCGCGATGCGGATCACCACCATCAGATAAATGGCGGCGATGGCGATCAACCCGATGCCATCCAGTCGGCTAAGCTGATTATCAAACAGCATAAAACCACTGAGCAGCGTCACCAGTAGCATTAATGGCAGTTCCCGGCGAATCAGGTTTGAGTGTACGCTGAGCGGATGCATTAACGCAGCGGCACCCAGAATCAGTAAAATGTTGGTAATATTCGAGCCGAGTGCGGTGCCGACAGCAAGATCCATCTGGCCATGCTGCGCGGCGGAGAAGGAGAGGATCATCTCGGGCAGCGACGTGCCGATGCTGACCACCGTCATACCGATGATTAACGGCGGAATGCCAAATGATCGACAGAGTATCGAGGCGCTAAACACCAGACGATCGGCACCATAAGCCAGTAAAAGCAAACCGATAATCAGCAGTGCAGAAGCTACGAACATGAAAAATCCTTGCGTAAAAACCCCAGGCCGGCACGCCTTATCTGACGGGTTTCAGGTTCTGTGCGATGAATCAGGCGCTGATTTTGACCGTCTGAAAGGCAAAAGTAAATTTAATGGCCGTTTTCGCCAAATCTTACCGATAAGTTTCTGTAAAGCTATCGTGAATCAGGACCGAACAGGCTACCATCGTAACCCATGTTTACGCCCGATCCTTACAAGAGGTAATAATGATCCAGCAGCAGACGAATCTGGTTGAGGTTCGTGGCGTGAGTTTCGCGCGCGGAGATCGCCAAATCTTCGATGACATTTCGCTGACCGTACCGAAAGGCAAGGTGACGGCGATAATGGGACCCTCCGGGATCGGCAAAACCACTCTGCTACGCTTGATTGGGGGTCAGCTTCAGCCGACCCGCGGCGAAATCTTTTTTCGTGGCGAAAACATCCCGTCACTATCACGCGCTAAGTTGTATGAAGCGCGTAAAAAAATGAGCATGCTGTTCCAGTCTGGCGCGCTGTTTACTGACTTAACGGTGTATGAAAATGTTGCCTGGCCGCTGCGTGAACACACCCAACTGCCAGCCCCGTTACTGCACAGCACGGTATTAATGAAGCTGGAAGCGGTCGGCCTGCGCGGCGCGGCGCAGCTGAAACCGGCTGAGCTGTCGGGCGGGATGGCGCGTCGCGTGGCGCTGGCACGCGCTATAGCACTGGAACCAGAACTGATTATGTTCGACGAACCCTTTGTCGGACAGGACCCGATTACCATGGGCGTGCTGGTTAAACTGATTGATGAACTTAACCACGCGCTGGGGCTGACCTGTATTGTGGTGTCGCACGACGTACCGGAAGTATTAAGTATTGCGGACTACGCCTATATCGTGGCCGGACAGAAAATTATCGCACACGGCACCACGCCGGAACTGCGAGAAAACAACGATCCGCGTGTCCGCCAGTTTATTGATGGAGAAGCGGATGGTCCGGTTCCATTCCGTTTTCCTGCCGGCGACTATCTCGCGGATTTAACCGGCTCAGGGAGTAACTAAACTGATGGTGTTGAAGGCGCTGGCGGCATTAGGTCGTCAGGGAATTGAAACGTGCGCCAGTTTTGGACGCGCAGGACTCATGCTGTTTCATGCGCTGGTCGGCAAACCAGCGTTCCGCAGACACACGCCGCTACTGATTAAACAACTGTATAGCGTCGGCGTGCTGTCGCTGCTGATCATCGTGGTTTCCGGTCTGTTTATCGGCATGGTGCTTGGCCTTCAGGGGTATCTGGTCTTAACCACTTACGGGGCTGAAACCAGTCTGGGTATGCTGGTGGCGCTGTCGTTGCTGCGCGAACTGGGGCCGGTAGTGACCGCGCTGTTGTTCGCCGGACGGGCAGGCTCCGCACTGACCGCCGAAATCGGCCTGATGAAAGCGACCGAACAGCTCTCCAGCATGGAGATGATGGCGGTTGACCCGTTACGCCGGGTGGTATCGCCGCGCTTCTGGGCGGGGTTTATCAGCATGCCGTTGCTGGCGCTGATTTTTACCGCGGTGGGTATCGCTGGCGGAGCGCTGGTCGGCGTGAGCTGGAAAGGGATCGATCCCGGTTTCTTCTGGTCGGCGATGCAGAATGCCGTTGATTTTCGTTCCGATGTAGTGAACTGCCTGATTAAAAGCGCGGTATTTGCCGTTACCGTAACGTGGATTGCGCTGTTTAACGGCTACGATGCGATTCCAACTTCTGAAGGGATCAGTCGCGCGACGACGCGTACCGTGGTGCACGCGTCACTGGCGGTGCTCGGATTGGATTTTGTGCTGACAGCACTGATGTTTGGGAACTGATGCAATGCAAAGCAAAAAAAGCGAAATCTGGGTTGGCATTTTCATGATTATGGCGTTACTGGCAGCGCTGTTTCTCGCGCTGCGCGTCGCCGATTTGAAGTCGATGGGCACGGAACCGACGTGGAAGCTCTACGCCACCTTTGACAATATTGGCGGCCTGAAAGCCAGTTCGCCGGTAAAAATTGGCGGCGTGGTGATTGGCCGGGTGACCGACATTGAGCTGGAGCCAAAAACGCTGCTGCCACGCGTCACTATGGAGATCAGCGATCAGTACGCCAATAAGATTTCAGACACCAGTTCGCTGGCGATCCGCACCCAGGGATTGCTGGGCGAACAATTTCTGGCGCTAAACTTAGGTTTTGACGATCCCGAGCTGGGATCGGCAATGCTGAAAGATGGCGACACCTTACGTGATACCAAGTCGGCGATGGTACTGGAAGACCTGATTGGTCAGTTCCTCTACAAGAGCGGCGATAATAAACAGAATAATGACAGTAAGGATGCGCAGGAGGACAGCAACGCTGCCCCTGCGGCACCGGCTCAACCTTAAAACAAGAGGGTATATATGTTTAAACGTTTACTGATGATTGCCATGCTGGTCGTGGCAGTGCCATTGACGGCGAATGCGGCCGATCAGAGCAATCCCTACAAACTGATGAACGAAGCGGCGCAGAAGACCTTTACCCGTCTTAAAAATGAGCAGCCGAAAATCAAGCAGGACCCGAATTACCTGCGTGAGATTGTGCGTCAGGAACTGCTGCCGTATGTGCAGATTAAATATGCCGGTGCTCTGGTGCTGGGACGCTACTACCGTGACTCAACACCTGCGCAGCGCGAAGCCTATTTCAGCGCGTTCGGTGACTATCTGGCACAGGCTTACGGCCAGGCCCTGGCGCTCTATCACGGTCAGACCTATCAGATTCAGCCTGAGCAGCCGCTAGGCGATGCGAAAATTATCGCGATTCGCGTCTCAATTATCGATCCGAATGGCCGTCCGCCGGTTCGCCTCGATTTTCAGTGGCGTAAGAACAGCCAGAGCGGCAACTGGCAGGCGTATGACATGATCGCCGAAGGCGTCAGCATGATCACCACCAAACAAAATGAGTGGAGCGATCTGTTACGCACTAAAGGGATCGACGGCCTGACGGCGCAGCTGAAATCCTCCGCCGCGCAGCCGATCACGCTGGATAAACAGCAATAATGCGCGAATCGTTAAGCTGGCAGCGTGAAGCCAGCACACTGTCACTGAAAGGTGAGCTGGACCGCGATACGCTGCTGAGCCTGTGGCAGCAGCGTGACACGCTGATCAAAGACGTGGATATTATTGACGTCGCGGCGCTGGAGCGGGTCGACTCTTCCGGATTAGCCCTGCTGGTGCATCTGCGTGAAATCGCCCGGGCGCAGGGCATTACCCCAAGGTTTGCCGGTATCAGCGACAAACTGCAGTCGCTGATTACCCTTTACAATCTGCAACAGATTATTGTTTCTGCGGATAAAAGCGCCTGATTTCCGGTTGTTATGCTAAGCCCCTGTTTTACACAGGGGCTTTTGCGTATTTAAGAGTCAGCCGCTTTCCTCTAAGATGTCCCCCTTATTATTATCAGGTGAAGTTAAGCGCAATGGAAAACAGTGAAATTCAGGCCGTGCTGATGGCAGCATTGCCTTTAGATGAAGTGCATGTGATGAGCAATGATGGCAGCCATTTTCAGGTGATCGCCGTAGGCGAACTGTTTGGTGAGCTGAGCCGCGTTAAGAAGCAGCAGGCTGTTTACGCGCCGCTGATGGAATTCATCGCGGATAACCGCATTCATGCTGTCTCCATCAAAACCTATACTCCCGCTGAATGGGCGCGTGACCGTAAACTCAACGGTTTCTGATCCGTCAGCCTGGTGAACTCGCCGTGCGCGAGTCCGACCTTTAGCTAGTTAATTGAGAGCCGTGTTAATGGACAAATTTCGTGTGCAAGGCCCCACCCGCTTAAGTGGTGAAGTAACCATTTCCGGGGCGAAGAACGCCGCGCTGCCTATTCTGTTTGCTGCCCTGCTGGCTGAAGAGCCGGTCGAGATCCAGAATGTGCCCAAGCTGCGCGATATCGATACCACCATGAAGCTGCTGAGCCAGCTGGGTGCGAAGGTGGAGCGTAACGGTTCTGTGCATGTCGATGCCAGCGCGGTGGATGTCTTCTGTGCCCCTTACGATCTGGTCAAAACCATGCGTGCTTCGATCTGGGCGCTGGGTCCGCTGGTGGCGCGTTTTGGTCAGGGTCAGGTTTCTCTGCCGGGTGGCTGTGCGATTGGCGCGCGTCCGGTCGATCTGCATATTACCGGCCTTGAGCAACTGGGCGCTGAGATCAAGCTGGAAGAGGGCTATGTTAAAGCCTCCGTCAATGGCCGTCTGAAAGGCGCGCTGATCGTGATGGATAAAATCAGCGTCGGTGCGACCGTGACGATCATGAGCGCTGCGACCCTGGCGACCGGTACCACGGTGATTGAGAATGCTGCCCGTGAGCCAGAAATTGTCGATACCGCCAACTTCCTGAATACCCTCGGCGCGAAAATCAGCGGCGCAGGCACCGATAAAATTACCATCGAAGGCGTTGAGCGTCTGGGCGGTGGGGTTTACCGTGTGCTGCCGGACCGTATTGAAACCGGCACCTTCCTGGTGGCGGCAGCCATTTCAGGTGGCAAAGTGGTCTGTCACAAAACGCAGCCCGATACGCTGGATGCCGTACTGGCCAAGCTGCGTGATGCCGGTGCAGATATCGAAACCGGTGAAGACTGGATCAGCCTGGATATGCACGGCAAGCGACCGAAAGCGGTCAATGTCCGCACCGCACCGCATCCGGGTTTCCCAACCGATATGCAGGCGCAGTTCACGCTGCTTAACCTGGTCGCGGAAGGTACTGGCCTGATCACTGAAACCATCTTTGAAAACCGCTTTATGCACATCCCGGAATTAATTCGTATGGGTGCGCACGCGGAAATCGAGAGCAATACCGCAATCTGCCACGGCGTAGAAACGCTGTCTGGCGCCCAGGTGATGGCAACCGATTTACGCGCCTCTGCCAGCCTGGTACTGGCGGGTTGCATCGCGGAAGGCACCACGCTGGTCGATCGTATTTATCATATCGATCGTGGCTACGAACACATCGAAGATAAACTGAAAGCGATGGGCGCCAATATTGAGCGCGTCAGCGGCGAAGAGTAAGTCTGCTGAACGGTCCGGAAAAGAGCCAGCCCCATAACAGGGCTGGTTTTTTTTTGCCGGGTGAAGGCTAGAGATCGTTGTGGTCATCGGGTTGATCGAGCGAGGATCGAATCCGCTGCTTACGATCCAGCAGGCAGTGTGTATCGGGATCGTAGTAGCGGCTGGGCCAGATCTCCGAAGGATGTACCTTGATCGCCTCCGCGATCAGCCATTCACCTTTGGGCCAGGGCCGCGACAGTGCATTCGCCAGCGTTGATGAACTCAGGCCTGCCGCCCGTGACAGAGCGGCCAGCGTGGTACCGCGTTTGTGCAAGGCGGCGATAATATCGGCGGGATGCCAGTCCTCAATCCTTTTCTGCATAAACCTGTTCTCCTTGTCCTTGTTATTGCGTCACCCAGGCGGGCGCTGACTTTCCTTTTTTCAGTATTATCTGGAAAGTTGACGGTTTTTATAGCAAATAGGTTCCGTATGTTTCCAGTAAAATTTGGATCTTAATCCAGATCTGCGTGAACCCACGCAAAAGCGATGCAACAACAGAAACAGGGGAGAAGGAAGTGAGGCAGATAAACAAAACGGAGCCAGAGCTGGCTCCGTCAGGGGTTAAAAATCGCGCTGAACAGACATATGCGCCAGTGATTCCAGCGCGCTGCGCCACGGCGTTTCCGGCAGAATTTTCAGGGCTGCAATCGCTTTATCCGCTTCCTGTTCCGCGCGCTTGCGCGTCCATTCCAGCGAACCACACTGATTCATTGCTTCCAGCACCGGTTCCAGCAGATGCCGGCCATTGCCTTGTTCAATCGCTTCTCTGATCATCTTTGCCTGATCGGGCGAGCCATGCTGCATGGCATGCAGCAGCGGCAGCGTCGGTTTCCCTTCGCTCAGGTCATCGCCGGTATTCTTACCCAGCGTTTCACCGTCGGCGCTGTAATCCAGTAAATCGTCAATTAACTGGAAAGCCGTGCCCAGATAGCGCCCATAATCCTGCAGCGCTTTCTCTTCTTCAGGCGTCGCCTCAGCCAGAATCGCAGAGGCCTGTGAGGCGGCTTCGAACAGGCGCGCGGTTTTACTGTAAATTACCCGCATGTAGCTCTCTTCGGTGATGTCCGGATCGTTCACGTTCATCAGCTGCAGGACTTCGCCTTCCGCGATCACGTTCACCGCTTCCGACATCAGCGCCAGAATGCGCAATGAGCCCATGCTGGTCATCATCTGGAAAGCACGGGTATAAATAAAATCACCGACCAGCACGCTCGCCGCATTGCCGAACGCCGCATTGGCGGTCGCTTTGCCACGACGCATATCGGATTCATCCACCACATCGTCATGCAACAGCGTGGCGGTATGGATAAATTCGATTAGCGCCGCATTGGTGACGTGCAGATCGCCCTTGTAACCCATGGCGCGTGCGGAAAGCACGGCGATCATGGGGCGGATACGCTTGCCCCCACCACTGATGATGTAATAGCCCAACTGGTTGATGAGCGAGACATCTGAATTCAGCTGGTCGAGGATGGTCTGGTTAACGGCAGCCATATCCTGTGCGGTTAATTCATTAATCTGTTCTAAGTTCATTCGTCTTTTCAGCTATGACTCGTTTCTCTGCCATGGTAAGTGCTTTTACCCAGCCAGCGTTCAGGTAATCTGTTACTGATTGTACTTGAATTTTCTGGTTGAGGAA
>Ga0302349_1000850_pt1 | contig 29554 bp, 24 predicted proteins | sample PhyAR1_FD_202176 | JGI IMG/M metagenome (GOLD analysis project Ga0302349, IMG submission 202176) | Leaf surface microbial communities from alfalfa plants in UC Gill Tract Community Farm, Albany, California, United States - DLSL A.R1... | ecosystem: Host-associated > Plants > Phyllosphere >...
CAGCCACGCGTGCGCGCTGTGCGACAAATACACCCCGTCGCGCCAGATCATCCCCAGTTCCCAGTGCAAATTGCTTTGCAGCGGGATCCACTTCAGCGTCTGCTTATCCAGCCGCTGGCAGATTGGCTCCGGCAGAATCGCAATCCCCACGCCTGCCTGCACCATCGCGGCCAGAAAATCCCACTGGCCGCTGCGCACCGCGATACGCGGTTTCACACCATGCTGATTAAACAACTGCATCAACTGGCGGCTCAGAGCGAAATCTTCGTTGTAAATCAGTAGCGGATGTTCGGCCAGTTCTGCCGGGGAGAGCGCTTCGCATTCTAGCCAGTGGCCAGAGCGGGGCACCAGCACGCACAGCGGATGACGGAAAAGGGGGAGGGTGGCAAGCCCGCTCTCTTCTTCAACCGGCAGCGCCGTCATCGCCAGATCCAGCTCGCCGTTGATCACCGCCTGCTGCACGGTCAGACCGCCGAACTCCGAAATCTTCAGTTCCACGCCCGGATAGCGCTGGCGAAAAAGACCGATCGGCCCCGCCATCAGCATCCCGACCATCGGGGGGATACCCAGCCGCAGCACGCCCTTATTGAGATGATTAATATCGCCAAGCTCGGCTTCAAGCTGGCGAAATTCCGCGAGGATCATAAGCCCGCGCTCAAACACCACGCGTCCGGTATCGGTTAACAATAATTTGCGCCCGTCACGAATAAGCAATGTGCAGTTAAGCTCATCCTCAAGGTTTTTAAGCATCTTACTGATCGTCGGTTGCGTGACGAATAAGCGCTCCGCTGCGCGAGTGAAACTCTGCTGACGCACAACCTCCACAAAATAACGCAGCGTTCTGATATCCATGATTATTCCCTGAGCCTATGCATCCGATGAGTTTAATTCATTTCAATCGCCAGTGGTGGTTCCTTATACTGGCCGCCTGACTTATTTTGATGGAAATATTTCCATGATGCTGGCGTTAAGCCGTGTTACGCCTGCCCTCCTGCGAAGCGCTCAGGTACCGGTTCAGGTCCTTCTCTACGTCGCGCTTTTTGTCTTCGCAGAATATCTGGTGCAATGGCTGCATTTACCGCTGCCCGCCAATCTGGTGGGAATGATGATCCTGCTGACATTAATACTGTGCCGGATTATTCCGCTTAACTGGGTGCGGGCGGGTGCACGCTGGTTACTGGCAGAGATGCTGCTGTTTTTTATTCCCGCCGTGGTCGCGGTAGTAAATTACGCGCAGCTCCTGCTGATTGATGGCTGGCGGATATTTACGGTCATCGCCCTCAGCACGCTGATGGTATTAGGCGCAACCGCCTGGGTCGTCGATAAAGTCTATCAGTTTGAAATTCGCAGGCTGAAAAGTGAGTAGCTTTTTAATCGGCGTGCTGTATCTGGCTATCACGCTGATTATTTATTTCGCCAATAAACGACTCTACCGCCGCTGGCGCGCACTGCCTTTTATGCCGCTGGTACTCACGCCCATTTTGCTGGTGTTGATGCTGGTGCTCGGGCATATCTCTTATCAGAATTACATGGGCGAAACCCAGTGGCTTTTATGGCTGCTTGGGCCGTCGAGTATCGCCTTTGCCGTCCCGGTGTATGACAACATGGCGATCATTAAACGCCACTGGATGTCGCTCAGCGCGGGTGTTCTGACCGCGACGGTGGTTGCAGTCACCAGTTCCATCTGGCTGTCGCGGCTGTTCACACTCTCCGATGAGATCCAGCGCAGCATGGCGGTGCGCTCCGTCACCACGCCGTTTGCGCTGGCGGCGGCCAAACCGCTCGGCGGTCAGCCGGATCTGGTGGCGCTGTTTGTGGTGGTAACGGGCGTTTTTGGTATGGCGGTGGGCGATATGCTGTTTTTACGCCTCTCAATCCGTGAAGGGATGGCGAAAGGTGCAGGATTCGGCGCGGCATCGCACGGGGCGGGCACCGCGCGTTCCTATGAACTCGGCCAGCAGGAGGGCGTGGTCGCAAGCCTGGTGATGATGCTTTCCGGCGTGGTGATGGTGCTGGTCGCCCCGCTGGTGGCGTGGCTGATGTTTTAGCCGCCGGTTGCCCGGCGGCGTCAGGTTAGCGGGTTAAACGGCGCATAATGCGCTCGGCCTGCTGGCGAAATTCTACCGCGGCCTGGGCGGGCGTCAGCGTGCCGTGATCCATCTTCTCCCGCACGGCGGCAAACAGATCGACAATCTGTAAATCCTCGATCCACGGCGTCGCCACCACCGTCGTCGGCAGCGACTGCGCCTGGCGTAACCCGGCGACTACCGGATCGTTCGGATCGATAGTGCCATTATCGGTGAGCTGTTTTTCCGCCACTTTGCTAAGAGGAATGCCGCGCTCCAGCCCCAGCGCGGTGACCGCCTGTGGATCGTTAAGCAGGAAATTAATCAGCATGGCCGCTTCTTTGGGATGGCGCGTCGATTTCGCCACCGAAAACATCTGCGCAGTTTTGAAATAAATGCCCGCTTCTTTCGCACCCGGCTCCGTCACATAATCTCCGAGCACCAGTTTTGCAGGCGGCGTCAGATTATTAATGTACATGCGAATCGAAATATTCCAGGTGTAGGTTCCGCCCCATTCCCCGGCGATCCACGGTTTCATCTCATACAGATTGCCTTTGCCGTATGAGGACATGATTTTCGGGCGCGGGACAATATGTTCATCTGCCAGCCGTTTCACAAAACTAAACGCCTCTGCCCATTGCTCATCATTCCAGTTAAATTTCCCTTCCGGGCTGAACATCGACAGCGCGTATTTTTGCACCATGTAAGAATTAAGCAGCAATATCACATCCTGATCGACCATCGCGTAGGGGTAATATTTCTCGCCCAGTTTCTGCGAAAATATTTTTCCGGCAGCAAATAATTCATCCCAGGTTTTCGGGTAGGCGATGCCAGCTTTTTTCCAGGTGACGTCGTTGTAGAAAAATACCGGCGCATTCACCGAAATGGGCAGGCCGTTTAATTTGCCGTTAACCGTGGTGGAGAGCAGATCTTTTTGCTGATACTGGCTGAGATCGAGTGTTTCTTTCAGTTTGAAAAGATCGTAATACCCTTCGCCATTTTTAGAGAAAATCGGCAGCCAGGGCCAGTTAGTCTGCATGACATCAGGCTCGGTGCCGCTTGCCATTTGCGTGGTCAGGCGGGCGAGATGGCCGTCCCAGCCGGTATATTCCGCCCTCACGCGAATATCCGGGTATTTCTGCTCAAAGGCTTTAATGGCGCTCAGTGTGGCCTGGTGACGGCTGTTTCCGCCCCACCACGACATGCGTAATTCAACCGGCTCAGCGGCACAAACGCCACTGGCGAGCAGGGATAATGCGATAACGCCTGTACAGATTTTCTTCATGCTATGACTCCGGGACAGAGATTCTTATTATTGAAGTGGCGTGCAGGTGAGTAACCACAAAATACTGACCGGCAAAACGGGCGCGGCATCCTTCCGCCCCGTTGCCCGTGTATTACTGTTTTTTAAGACGTGAAACGAGTTCAAATTCGCGGAAGTTTACCGGGCGCTGCTGCTGCATTGAGATATTCCCGGCAATCCCGGTGAGGATAGACATTGCGCCCGCGCGGTGATCGGCGGCCCGCTTAAGGGGATCGTCACCCGGCTCGCCAAACAGATCCGCGAGCATGGCGTTATCGCCGCCGCCGTGACCGCCTTCGCCGAGGCTGAATTCTGCCTTCCATGGCGCGGCAAACATCGGGAACACGGTGATGTCACAGGCTTCGAGACTGCCTTCGTTTTCGCGCTCGCCGCCCGCGTTAACGTAGGATTTCTCAACGATTTTCATCTCCAGGCGGCCTTCGCTGCCGTTAAACACTACGTTCAGCCCTTCCCACGGCAAATAGGTATTAAGCGAGTAAGTGAGTTGCACCTGGTTCTGGTATTTCACCAGCACCGACATCGTATCTTCGATGGTGATGCCGTCGCTGAACACGCTCTGGTCGCGGAAGTAGTTATCTTCATGCTCGGCGTCCAGATAGAGCGCTTTGAGCTGGGCGTTCTCCGCCATATGCAGGGCGAACGGATCGTCCTGGGCCGCGCTGTAGCCGTGGGCGCGCGGGTAGAACTGCGTCACGCCGCGCCGCTCGGCGTTCTCTTTGCCGTAAAAACGCAGGCTGCCTTCGGCGTACACCCGCTCCGGGTAGCTCGCCAGCCAGAAGTTCATCAGGTCGAAGTGGTGGGTGGATTTGTGCACCAGCAGGCCGCCGCTGTTGCGTTTTTCCCGGTGCCAGCGGCGGAAATAATCCGCGCCGTGCTCGGTGTTCAGCAGCCATTCGAAGTGGACGGAATTGACCTCGCCAATGGTGCCGTTCATCAGCAGTTCGCGCACTTTGCTGTGGTGCGGCGCGTAGCGGTAGTTAAAGGTGACGCGTACCTGACGACCGGTTTCTTCAATGGCGTCGAGAATGCGCAGGGCGCGTTGTTCATCGATGGTCATTGGCTTTTCGGTGATCACATCGCAGCCCGCGTGCAGGGCGCGCACGATGTAATCGTCATGGGTGCGGTCCATGGTGGTGACAATAATCACGTCCGGGCGCGTTTCCGCGATCATTGCTTCAAACTGCGAGGCGTGCCAGGTGGAAACGGGTTCCGCGCCCTCGTTTTTCAGAAGCTGATTGGCGTACTGCATTCGCGTCTGGTTGGTATCGCAAAAGGCGACCAGTTTCGCATTCGCTTTCCACTGCCCGCCGATGGCGGAAATATAAAGTCCGGCGCGTCCCCCGGTGCCGACAAGCGCATATTTTTTCATCCGATCCTCTATTATCATTCACCAAAGAAAAATAACCTGGATGAAGTGATGAAACGTATTCCGCATCAGTTAATGGAACTGAACAGCACGTTTATCTGGCACTGGCCGTGGTTTGTGCAGGGCGTTGCCAGCGCAAAACAGCACGGATTTACCGGCATCATTCTTCATCAGCAGGAGTTGCTGTCGATCCTCGCCACGCCGTCGCCGTTAAGTACGCGGCTGAATGTCGAAAATCTTATTCATCAACAAAATTACGCGGTGCAGTATTTAAAACGGGTCAGCCTTTATTTACAGGAGCAGCAATTAACTTTCTGGCTGCAAGGGGAGGCCGCGCCCTCTGACGATATTATTAAGCGCAAATTCCCGGAATTTGCCTTCGATGAAAAAAGCGCCCCCGATTTCTGGCCGCATTTTTATGCCACCATTCTGAACTCGTTATTACCCGCGCTGCCGCACTTCGGCGGTCTTATTCTGAGCCTGACCACGCCCTCGTTTCAGACTTCCGGCTGGCAGCAGGGCCTGCGCCAGGTCTGGAGTATGCTGCGCGCTCAGGGCAAGAAGCTGATCCTGCGCGACTTTATCGATCACTCCTGGCCGCGCCAGCAACTCTCGTCGGTGCTCTCGCAACTGCCGGACGACGTGCGCGCCTCCATCAAGGCCACCGAACTCGACTATCACCCCGGCTTTGCCAATCACCCGCATATCGCCACGCTCCCCGGCCATAAAAAGTGGATCGAATACGATCTCTGGGGCACTGGCTACGGGTGGACGATCCTGCCCTGTTATCTCGGCGATGAGATCAGCGGGCGCTTAAGCTGGGCGCTGAGCGTCACCGATAACGAGGTGGAAGCCATCACCTCCCGCGTCACCTGGCAGTGGCTGCCGGACAGCCGGGTTACGGAGTCGGCCAACGCCATCAATCTGACGGGCCTGACGGCGGCGAACCAGCCGTCACTGTCAGTGTTCGATACCTGGAGCGAGCAGCACGGACTGCGTTTTCGCCAGCACGCCGACAAACAGCGGCTCGCCGCGCTTCTGCACTCCAGCTACGACTGGCTGTGCAAAACCCCTAATCTGCTCGGCAGGCGGCTGCATTACCAAAGCCAGGTGCCGTTGAGCCTCGCCCAGGCGCAACAGTTGCTGCATATGGACACCCGCAGCGCCAACTGGATGCAGGCCTATCAGCCGCTGATGCCCGCCGACGATCGCGCCCTCGGTGAAGAGCAGCGCCAGCTCATTACGCTTGAAAAAGAAACCGCCTGCTTTCTTGCTGCGCACGCCGTGCAATCCCTGCGGGAACTGGCTCCGCGTATCGCCTGCGCCGACGACACGCTGGAGGTGCTGCTCGCCGCCTGGCGCAATGCGGAGATTTACAGCCAGATGTTTTCCCGCGTCAGCGCCGCCGTCAGCGATCTGACCTGGGGCGATCACTATGGCGAACCGGTGCGCGAAGTGGCGCTGCGTCATCAGCAGGTCCTGTTGCGCTACGCCGACACGCTCGCCCGCTGGGTTGATGCGCCACCGCCGGGCAGCCCGCTGTTTTTGCCGCTGCTGCTAAGTCCCGAACGATTAAGCGATTTTGCCCGCAGCCTGACTGAACTGAGATAAGCATAAAAAGCCCCGGCGCGGTTGTCGCCTGACGGGAAGACGCAAACGCCGCGCCTGCGGGCACAGGGCGAAAAAATGTGATGCTGTTGGCGAAACGGGGTTAAACCCTGTGAGGAAGATCGACTTTCGCGGTTTTAAAGACGTGATGCGGCTCACCTGGCGGGGCAGAAAATGTGATCTGAAAACCCGGCCATTGCTGGCCGGGGGAAGGAGGATTAATGTGCGCGGCCCTGCTCGATGCCGATGCCGGTTTGCGAGCGGATGAACTGGGCGCGGAATTTATCACGCTCCAGATTCCCCTCAGCGGAGTTATCGGTGATCGAGAAGACCCAGATGCCAATAAAGGCCACGGCAATGGAGAACAGCGCCGGGTATTCATACGGGAAGATGGCGCTCTCATGACCGAGGATTTGCACCCAGATGGTCGGGCCCAGCACCATCAGTACCACGGCGGTGAGCAGCCCCAGCCAGCCGCCAACCATCGCCCCACGGGTGGTGAGCTTCGACCAGTACATTGAGAGCAGAATGATCGGGAAGTTACAGCTTGCGGCAATGGAGAACGCCAGGCCGACCATGAAGGCGATGTTCTGATTTTCGAACAGGATGCCCAGCAGGATCGCAATCACGCCGAGAACCAGCACGGTGATTTTTGACACCCGCAGTTCATCGCGTTCTGACGCGCCTTTGCGGAACACGTTGGCATACAGGTCGTGCGATACCGCCGACGCGCCTGCCAGCGTTAAGCCCGCAACCACCGCCAGAATTGTGGCGAATGCCACCGCCGAGATAAAGCCGAGGAACAGGTTGCCGCCGACAGCGTTGGCGAGGTGAACCGCCGCCATGTTGTTGCCGCCAATCAGTGCGCCCGTCGCATCTTTAAACACCGGATTTGCACCCACCAGCATGATTGCGCCGAAGCCGATGATAAAGGTCAGAATGTAGAAGTAACCCATAAAACCGGTGGCGTAGAACACGCTTTTGCGCGCTTCGCGGGCATCTGACACGGTGAAGAAGCGCATCAGAATGTGCGGCAGCCCGGCGGTACCAAACATCAGCCCCAGGCCTAATGACAGGGCGGAAATCGGATCTTTCACCAGCCCGCCAGGACTCATGATTGCCGACCCTTTCGGGTGCACCGCCATCGCTTCGGTGAACAGATTACTGAAGCTGAAGCCCACGTGACGCATCACCATAAAGGCCATGAAACTTGCGCCGAACAGCAGCAGCACGGCTTTGATGATCTGTACCCAGGTGGTCGCCAGCATGCCGCCGAACAGCACGTACATCACCATCAGCACGCCCACCAGCACCACGGCGACGTGGTAGTTCAGGCCAAACAGCAACTGAATGAGTTTGCCCGCGCCGACCATCTGCGCGATCAGATACAGCGCCACCACCACCAGCGAACCGCAGGCGGAGAGGGTGCGAATCGGCCCCTGTTTAAGGCGATACGATGCGACATCGGCAAAGGTATAGCGCCCCAGGTTACGCAGTCGCTCGGCGATCAAAAACAGAATGATCGGCCAGCCGACGAGGAAACCCAGCGAGTAAATCAGCCCGTCGTAGCCGGAGGTAAACACCAGCGCAGAGATGCCGAGGAACGACGCCGCCGACATATAATCCCCGGCAATCGCCAGCCCGTTTTGCAGACCGGTGATGTTACCGCCTGCGGTGTAATAGTCGCTGCGTGTGCGGGTGCGTTTCGACGCCCAGTAAGTGATCCCAAGGGTAAAGGCCACGAATACCACAAACATAATGATCGCCTGCCAGTTGGTCGGCTGGCGCTGCACCGCGCCGGTCAGGGCATCGGCAGCATTGGCGGAAAGCGGAAGAAGAAGGGCGGCCAGCGCCGTCGTTAATTTCTTCATGATGCTTTTACCTCGCGGATCACCGCATTGTTGAGACGATCGAATTCGCTGTTCGCCCGCCAGACGTAAACGCCGGTTAAGGCAAAAGAGATCAGAATGACGCCCACACCAATGGGGATCCCGCGCGTCACGCTGGTGCCCGCATGCAGCGGCGTACCGAGCCAGCCGGGTGCGAAGGCGATAAGCATGATAAAGCAGATGTAAATCACCAGGACGATCAGTGACAGGATGACGGCAAACCGTTGCCTTTTTTCAACAAGCTCCCTGAAATGCGCGTTATGTTCTATCCGCTGATAAATAGGGTCATTCATCACAGATTCTCCAGAGGTAGAGTGGTGGATGCAGAGTGTGTTGTTGTTATTAATGTAGGGCGCGAACAGTTCCCTCTCCTGGGGGAGAGGGTTAGGGTGAGGGCGATTAGCACGGCTCGCCCCTCACCCCGGCCCTCTCCCGCAGGGAGAGGGAGAAAGCGTCGTCAGGATGGCATAGTAATACCCTGCTTTTCTTCGAGCAGTTTTTCCACAACGCCCGGATCTGCCAGCGTCGAAGTATCACCAAAGTTGCTGGTGTCACCGGCGGCGATTTTTCGCAGAATGCGGCGCATGATTTTCCCGGAGCGGGTTTTCGGCAGCGAGTCCGTCCAGTGCAGCACGTCCGGCGTTGCCAGCGGGCCGATCTCTTTACGCACCCAGTTACGCACTTCGGTGTAGAGTTCAGGCGTAGGCTCTTCGCCGTGGTTGAGCGTCACGTAGGCATAGATCGCCTGGCCCTTGATGTTGTGCGGAATGCCGACCACCGCCGCTTCGGCGATTTTCGGGTGTGACACCAGCGCCGATTCGATTTCAGCCGTACCCAGACGGTGCCCGGAGACGTTCAGCACGTCATCCACGCGCCCGGTGATCCAGTAGTAGCCATCTTCGTCACGGCGCGCGCCGTCGCCGCTGAAGTACATGTTTTTGAAGGTGGAGAAATAGGTTTGCTCAAAGCGCTCATGGTCGCCAAACAGCGTGCGCGCCTGGCCCGGCCATGAATCAACAATCGTCAGGTTGCCCTCGGTCGCCCCGTCCAGCGGATTGCCTTCGTTATCCACCAGCGCAGGCTGAACGCCAAAGAACGGACGGGTCGCAGAACCGGCTTTCAGCTCGGTCGCACCCGGCAGCGGGGTGATCATAAAGCCGCCGGTTTCGGTCTGCCACCAGGTGTCCATCACCGGGCATTTTTCATTGCCGATTTTCTTCCAGTACCACTCCCAGGCTTCCGGGTTGATAGGCTCACCCACCGATCCCAGAATGCGCAGCGAAGAACGGTCGGTGCCTTCAATTGCTTTATCGCCTTCCGCCATCAGCGCGCGGATCGCCGTCGGCGCGGTATAGAGAATGTTGACCTGGTGCTTATCCACCACCTGCGACATGCGCGCGGGCGTTGGCCAGTTAGGAACGCCCTCAAACATCAGCGTCGTTGCGCCGCAGGCCAGCGGACCGTACAGCAGGTAACTGTGCCCGGTCACCCAGCCGACATCGGCGGTGCACCAGTAGATCTCGCCCGGATGGTAATCGAAGACATATTTAAAGGTAGTGGCGGCGTAGACCAGATAACCGCCGGTGGTGTGCAGCACGCCTTTCGGTTTGCCGGTGGAACCGGAGGTGTAAAGGATAAACAGCGGGTCTTCGGCGTTTACCGCGACAGGCTGATGCTCGCTACTGGCGTCGGCGACCACGTCATGCCACCACAGATCGCGCCCTTCCTGCCAGTCGATATTGCCGCCGGTGCGTTTGAACACCACCACGTGCTCGATGGTTTTCACGTTCGGGTTTTTCAGCGCGTCATCGACGTTTTTCTTCAGCGGAATAGTGCGCCCGGCGCGTACGCCTTCGTCGGCGGTGATCACCAGCCGTGAGCTGGAATCCACAATACGCCCGGCAACCGCTTCCGGTGAGAAGCCACCGAAGATCACCGAATGCACCGCGCCAATACGCGCACAGGCCAGCATCGCAACGGCGGCTTCCGGCACCATTGGCATATAGATGGCGACCACATCGCCTTTTTTGATGCCGAGTGTTTGCAGCGCGTTGGCGAACCGGCAGACATCGGCGTGCAGTTCGCGGTAGCTAATGTGCTTGCTCTGAGAGGCGTCGTCGCCTTCCCAGATAATGGCCGTCTGGTCGGCACGCTCCGCCAGATGACGATCAAGGCAGTTTGCCGCCAGGTTCAACTGACCGTCTTCAAACCATTTAATGGAGATATTACCGGGGGCAAAGGAGGTGTTTTTGACTTTGGTGTAGGGGGTCATCCAGTCAAGGATTTTACCTTCTTCGCCCCAGAATGCTTCAGGATCGCTGACGGATTGCTGGTATTTCGCCTCGTACTGCTCCGGGTTTATCAGGCAATTTTCCGCAATTCCAGCGGGAACAGAGTGTTTGTGTATTTGGCTCATGGCTTTTGTTCTCCTTGTAGGATGTTAATAATATGTCGCAAAAACGTTAATTGTAGGGGCTCTGAAAGCTTTGTTTATTATTTGCGCGGCAGATCACGCATTGCAGGACTGTCTGAAAAAACAGCAGATGATGCTTAGAGAGTAAATAATTTCTGATAATGACTATTTGGCGAGGTAAGAATAAAAACTTATCTATAACAGGTGGTTATGTACGATGAATGGTATAAATCCGGGTTATTATGCATTTAACCAGTGAAAGGCCCTGATCTTAAAGGGTTGCGCAGGATACCATGCAAATGGTACTGATACTGCGCGTTAAAAACCCCGCTTTTCTGCGAAACGCTACCCATACCCCCTTTCAGTATGTGTCGTTCCTGCTTCTGGAATGGCGCTTCATTGAGGATGTTTGTTGTTATGAAAAATGTGAAAGTCAGCCTGGCCTGGCAGATTTTGCTGGCCCTTGTGCTGGGTATTCTTCTGGGCAGTTACCTGCATTACCAAAGCGACAGCCGCGAATGGCTGATTGCGAATCTCCTGTCTCCGGCAGGCGATATCTTTATCCACCTGATCAAAATGATTGTGGTGCCTATTGTTATCTCCACGCTGGTGGTCGGGATTGCAGGCGTCGGTGATGCGAAACAGCTTGGCCGTATCGGTGCAAAAACCATTCTTTATTTCGAAGTGATCACCACGGTGGCGATCGTGCTCGGCATTACGCTGGCCAACGTCTTCCAGCCGGGGGCCGGGATCGACATGTCGCAACTGGCAGCGGTGGATATTTCGAAATACCAGAACACCACGGCGGAAGTGCAAAGCCACGCGCACGGGCTGATGGGAACCATCCTCTCGCTGGTGCCGACCAATATTTTTGCCTCAATGGCAAAAGGCGAAATGCTGCCCATCATCTTCTTCTCGGTGCTGTTTGGTCTGGGGCTTTCCTCACTGCCTGCCACGCACCGTGAACCGCTGGTGACCGTGTTCCGCTCCGTTTCCGAAACCATGTTTAAAGTCACCCATATGGTGATGCGCTATGCGCCAGTCGGCGTGTTCGCGCTGATCTCGGTCACCGTGGCGAACTTTGGTTTCGCCTCCCTGTGGCCGCTCGCCAAGCTGGTGATTCTGGTGTACATGGCGATCCTGTTCTTCGCGCTGGTGGTGCTGGGTGCGGTGGCGCGGATGTGTAAGCTGAGCATCTGGACGCTGATCCGCATCCTTAAAGATGAACTGATCCTGGCTTACTCCACTGCCAGCTCCGAAAGCGTACTGCCGCGTATTATTGAGAAGATGGAAGCCTACGGCGCACCGGCTTCGATCACCAGCTTTGTGGTACCGACCGGTTACTCCTTTAACCTCGACGGCTCCACGCTGTACCAGAGCATCGCGGCGATTTTCATCGCGCAGCTCTACGGCATTGAGCTGTCGCTGGGCCAGGAAATCATCCTCGTGCTGACGCTGATGGTGACCTCCAAAGGCATCGCCGGCGTACCGGGCGTCTCCTTCGTGGTACTGCTGGCAACGCTCGGCAGCGTCGGTATTCCGCTGGAAGGCCTGGCCTTTATTGCAGGCGTTGACCGACTCCTCGACATGGCGCGTACCGCCCTGAACGTGGTGGGTAACGCGCTGGCAGTGCTGGTAATTGCCAAGTGGGAACACACATTCGACCACAAAAAAGCGCAGGCCTACGAGCGCGAAATGCTGGGTAAATTTGATAAAACCGCGAATCAATAATCCAGTCCCCCCGCACGCTCTGTGCGGGGCTTTTTGTACATAAGTAAAAGGGTGCAATAAGGCCACAGCCTCAACAGTGCGGGCGGGTTTCCCCGCCCGTAGAGTTAGCCCACAGCGCAGGCTAGTTTTGCCGCCACCTCCTGATTCTTATTCTTTATATTCAGCTCGCATAATTGACCGCGATGAATAAAAGAAAAAATCAGTATTGTCAGACACACTATTAACAGAATGCCTAAAACATATTTAAATGGCGTCATGCCTTTTACTCCTTGCAAACAAAAGGGTAAGAGGCTACTCTCCACTTGTTGAAGGTGTGTGAGAGTAGCCTCGGGTTAATGGAAACATTGCCCGGGGCTTTCAACTTTCTGCCTCTCACATACTCACCATCGTTCGGAATGACGTAGAGAAATGCTTAAGACAGAAAGCCTTAAGCACCCGCGAAATAGCATATCCCTCTTAAATAAAAATGAAAGAAAATTCGCAATGTAATTTCACTGTGTTAATTACATTGCACTGGAATACGCGCCGCAAAATTAATCCCATCCTGTTAAATTAACCTGTAATAAATACTGGAAATATTAAAGTAAGATTATGGTTAATACAGATAAATATATTAGACGAAAGTTTCCTGAAAAATAATTCACCGTAACGGCATCCAGTTAATTTCGCCCTCTTATAGCCATGTTTGTACTGCGGGTTTTAGAGAAGAACGCGGGGCAAAACCCCGTCGGAGGAGAGGCAGATGTGACCGGGGTTGAAAATCCGTTACGTGGACGCGTATTTTGCAGACGCCGTGCGCCAGACCAGCTAAAACTTACAGAAGAGTTCCTGGGCGGATACGGATGATGAAACCGGCAATACTGGTAGTGGATGACGACACGGCGGTATGTGAGCTGTTACAGGATGTGCTTCATGAGCACGTCTTTGCGGTACACGTCTGCCATAACGGTGAAGATGCGCTGACCCTCGCGACTAACACGCCGGACGTGGCGCTGGTGCTGCTTGATATGATCCTGCCGGATATCAACGGCCTGATGGTGTTACAGCGTCTGCAAAAAGTGCGCCCGGATCTGCCCGTGGTCATGCTGACCGGTCTTGGCAGTGAGTCGGATGTAGTTGTCGGCCTTGAGATGGGCGCGGATGATTACATCGCCAAGCCGTTTAACCCGCGCGTGGTTGTGGCGCGGGTGAAAGCGGTGCTCAGAAGAATGGGTGCGCTGGCGGCCGATGTGCCTGCCGAAAGAAGTGCCGACCGGGTGTTCAACGGCTGGCGGCTGGATACCACGCGCTGCGAGTTGTCCAACCCGCAAAACACCGTGGTGCCGCTGACGCAGGGGGAATATGCGCTCCTGCTGGCGCTGGTGTCCCACGCCCGCCGGGTGCTTAACCGCGAGCAGTTGCTGGAGCTGACCCACAGCGAAAGTATGGATGTGTTCGACCGTACCATTGACGTGCTGATCATGCGGCTGCGGCGCAAAATCGAAATCAACCCGCACCAGCCGACGCTGATTAAAACCATTCGCGGCCTCGGCTACGTCTTTGCCGCCGATGTGCTTCACAACGAGCAGGCAGCTTAAGCGTTATCGGCGAGAAACGTTTTCAGCTCATCAAGGGTTTTCGCGCCGTCGATGGCATTGGCCGCCAGCAGACTGGCGCGCGCGCAGACATGGGCCAGCCGCACGCTGTCGGTGAGTGACCAGCGCTCGTGACAGCCATACAAAAATCCGGCGCAAAACGCATCCCCCGCGCCGACGCTTCCCACAATCTCGCTGGTGCTTAAATGCCATGACGGGATCCAGCCGCCAGCCTCCTGCGGCGTCTGTCCCCACGCGCCTTCCGGGCAGTGGATCACCACCCGCTGACGCACGCCCGCCGCCAGCAACTGTTGCGCCGCCTGCGCGATGTTCTCCACGTGCGGTTCACCGCTGGCGTGGCGGATCTCAAGCCCGCTAAATTCCCCGGCTTCGAGTTCATTAATCACCAGATAATCGAGATATTTCAGCGCCGGATTGACCAGCGGGCGATAGCGCGGATCGCCTTTGCGCGACACCAGATCCAACGAGGTTTCAAATCCCAGCGCCTGCATCTGCGCCAGCAGGCGGGCGCTGCGCGTGCCAAATTCGTCATCCGGCATATCCAGGCTGTCGAGCAGCAGCAGATAGCCGAGATGGAAAATCTTCATCGTCGAATCAAGGCGGTCAAAGGCCGGGAGATCCAGCAGGCGGTTCGCGCCAGGCGAGTGGAAAAAGGTGCGCTGCCCATCGGGATCGGTCATCACCTGCGACATCGACGTAGGAGCAAAGGTGGTGCGCTGCACGTGCTGGCGATTGACGTGGTACTGCTCCAGCATCGCCATAATATAATCGCCATCGTTATCTTCACCCACCAGCCCGACCGCCTGAAGCGGCAGGCCGGTGCGCATCTTCGCCAGCGTCAGCAGCACGTTTAATGGCGCGCCGCCGGTTGAGCGTTCGCTGTGGACGATTTCCGCCAGCCAGCCGCGCTCCGGCCACTGCACGATCTGATGGACGTGATCCACCAGCATATTGCCCGCCGCGATGATGCCTTTTCGTTCCATCAGATTTTCCCCTGACTGCCAAAGATGCGCATCTGCTCCGCCACGGTGTCGGCGATTGCCTGCTCAATGCCGAGCAGCAGTTCGGCGAATTCATCGTAAATCGGCTGACGGGTTGTCATCCGGCTTTCCACCGCATCGAGCGCGGCCTGTGACATGCCGGTGTAGAAGTTGATTTTATGGATGCCGAGGGTGATGGCGCGTTTAAAATCCGCTTCGCTGATCCCTGAGCCGCCGTGCAGCACCAGCGGCAGCCCGGTTTGCTGGCGGATGGCGTCGAGACGCGCAAAATCGAGTCGCGGTTCGCCTTTATATTTGCCGTGGGAATTGCCAATCGCCACCGCCAACGCGTCGATGCCGGTGCGGTCAACAAAATCCCGCGCCATCGCCGGATCGGTAAAATAGGCTTCGTCGGCGTGACCATACAGCGCGCCGCCTTCATCGCCGCCCACCGCGCCGAGTTCCGCTTCCACCGACACCCCCACCGCGTGACACATTTTCACCACTTCCCGGGTCTGGCGAATATTCTCTTCGTACTCAAGCGTCGAGCCGTCGAACATGACCGAGCTAAACCCAAGCCGCAGGGCACGCGCCACCGCCTCAAAATGCAGGCCGTGATCGAGATTAAGCACCACCGGAATGTCGTGCCGCGCGGCTTCAAACTTCACCGCTTCCACCAGCGAATCCAGCGACACGTACTTAAAATGCACTTCGGCGATATTGATGATAAACGGCGAGCGCTCCTGTTTTGCGGCGGCGAACAGGGCGCGTAAAAAATGTGAGTCCAGCACGTTAAATGCGCCGAGGGCATACTGGTGCTCACGGGCGTGCGCCAGACCTTCGGCAAGAGAAATCAACGGCATAACAGTCTCCTTTAGCGGCGAAAGAGCGCGTATTCATTGCACAGCACCAGGTTCGCCGGTTCGTCTTCTTCAATGTGGCTGAAGCGATCGATGGGTTGCAGAAAGTGGTTATCGTGGTCGTCGTCATTGACCGATGAGACTTCACCCACCAGCACATCGCCAAAGCCGTGTTCGCCCCAGAAGCTGTGATACAACCCCGGCGGCAGGCAGATACTTTCGCCGGGCGACAGGCGTAACTGGCTGCCCGCCGCGTGAGTCTGGCGCGTGCCGTCGATGGCGACGGTGACGTCAGTGGTATCGGTGAGTTCATCCGCGCCTGCGTTCCACAACTCAATAATCAGGTTGCCGCCGCCGCGATTGATGATGTCTTCGCGCTTACGCCAGTGGAAATGCATCGGCGTCAGTTGCCCGTCGCGCACATGCATGATTTTTTCGGCATAGGGTTTGGGCCAGGGGGAGCCGTCGGGCGAGCCGTTGCGCAGGGTGAACAGCGTCAGCCCTTGCGTGGCGAAAGACTCGCCGCCAAACGCGGTGACATCCCAGCCGAGCTTGAGGGCAAAAATTTCCGCGGTGGCTTCGGGTTCAAGTTGCTGCCACCGGGTCGGCGGGTAGCTGGCAAACGGCGGCAGGTGAATGTCGTGCATGGAAAAAAACTGCCGGGTGTGGCCGAGGATTTCGTTGATTGCGGAGCGTTTCATGGGGCCTCCTGTGTGCGATTTTCCCCTCACCCTAACCCTCTCCCGGTGGGAGAGGGGATAGATCGGTGTTCTCCCTCTCCCCTGGGGAGAGGGCCGGGGTGAGGGGCAAAGCAATTACTTAACCGTCCAGCCCTTATACGTCCCCACGCTCTGCTTATCGATCATCGTCACCGGGATCAGCACAGGTTCTTTCGGCGCGGCTTTACCCTGCAAAATGTCGTAGCCGATCTCCACCGCTTTCGCCGCCATTACCTGCGGGTCCTGCGCCGGGGTTGCCACGAACAGGGAGTTTTCACGCTTGAGCGCCTCTTCGCCGTCCGGGGACCCATCGACGCCGACAATAAAGAACTCTTTACGCTGCGCCTGTTTCGCCGCCAGATCCGCGCCGATCGCCGTCGGGTCGTTGATCGCAAACACGCCGTCGATCTTCGGATTCGCCGCCAGCAGCGAGGTCATCACTTCCAGCCCGCCTTCACGACTGCCTTTGGCGTTCTGGTTCCAGGAGAGCACTTTGATATCCGGGTGGCGTTTGAATTCTGTCTGGCAGCCTTCGACGCGGTTCTGCACCGCTGATACCGGCGGTCCGTTGATGATCACCACATCGCCTTTGCCTTTCAGACGGTCGGTGATGTATTTACAGGCAATCTCGCCCGCCTGGGTGTTGTCGGAAGTAATGGTCGCGTCCGCGCCTTCGGCGGCCACGTCAACCGCCACCACCACGATCCCGGCCTCTTTCGCCCGCTTCACCGCCGGGCCGATGCCCTTCGAATCCGCCGCGTTAAGGATGATCATGTCCACTTTCGCGGCAATAAAGTTGTCGATTTGCGATACCTGCTGACCGAGATCGTAGCCGCTGGACACCAGCGTCACTTTCACGTCATCGCCCGCCAGCTTGCGCGCTTCCAGCTCAGCGCCCTTGGTGATCTGCACGAAGAACGGGTTTGCCAGATCGCCCACCGTCACGCCAATGGATTTCAGTTCTTTTGCCTGCACAAACGGGCTTGCGGCAAGCAGTGCGCCCGCACAGAGCGCAGTCACTAACGGTTTCAAACGCATATTCTTTTCCTCGAAGCTGTAGGGTTTTGTTGTTATGCACTTTGATGGTGTCGGGTACGGTATTTGTCGATCAGCACCGCAATGATGATCACCGCACCCTTGATCACCAGTTGCCAGAAATAGGAGACGCCCATCAGCGTCATGCCGTTGTTGAGCGTGGCGATGATCAGCGCCCCCACCAGCGTGCCGGTGATGGTGCCGATGCCGCCGACAAAACTGGTGCCGCCTAAGATCACCGCGGCGATGGCGTCCAGCTCATAGCCCATGCCGAGGTTGCCGTTGGCGCTGTAGAGGCGCGAGGCGCTCATCACCCCGCCAAGCCCTGAGAGCAGGCCGCTCATGCCGTAAACGAACAGCAGCACCATCCAGACTTTGATGCCGGTGAGCCGCGCTGCCTGCATGTTGCCGCCGACCGCATAGATGTGAACGCCGAGCGTGGTACGTCTGAGGATGAACCAGCACACCACGATCACCGCCAGCGCAATCACCACCAGCCACGGCACCGGGCCGAGATAGTTGTTACCGATCCACTCAAAGCTGATGTCAGAGTTAATCACCGTGGTGCCGTCGGCCAGCAGATAAGCCGCCCCGCGTAGCGCCGTGTAGGTGCCGAGCGTGACGATAAACGGCGGCAGTCCGGCGAACGCCACCAGCGCGCCGTTGAACAGTCCGAGCACCAGGCCGAGCATCAGCGCGGCGGGAATGGAGAGCATGGCGAATTCGGGGATCAGCGACACCACCATCGCCCCTACCGCCGTGGTGCCGAGAATCGATCCCACCGACAAATCGATGCCGCCCGTCAGAATAATAAAGGTCATCCCGGCGGCGAGAACGATGTTAATCGACGCCTGGCGGGTGATATTGAGCAGGTTACTTTCGGTAAAAAAGTTCGGCGTAATAAAGCCAAAAACGGCGACGATGAGGATTAAAATCGGCAGGATGCCGACCGTTTGCATCAGATCGCCCATCAACTGCTTTTTCGCTGAGGTCGATTTTGCCGCCTGCTGCGGCGTGGTCACGGGAGTTTGCTTATCATTCATGATGCACCGCCTGATCGACGCCGGTGGCCAGCGTCATAATATTTTCCTGGGAGATATTTCCATGTTGCAGCTCGCCTGCGATGGCACCTTCGCGCATCACGTACACCCGGTCGCTCATGCCGACCACTTCCGGTAGCTCGCTTGAGATCATCAAAATCGCCACGCCTTTGCGCGCCATCTGGTTCATGATGCGGTAGATTTCGCTTTTCGCGCCGACGTCGACGCCGCGCGTCGGTTCGTCGAGGATCAGAATGCGCGGGCCAATCGCCACCCAGCGTGAAATCAGCAGCTTTTGCTGATTGCCGCCGGAGAGACCGCCCGCCCGCACCTGCGCATGGGGCACGCGGATATTGAGCAGCCTGATGGCGTCATCGGAAATGCTCTGCGCTTTTTTGCGATCCAGCATGCCGAAATTCGCATCGCGCTCCAGCGTCGCCATGGTGATGTTTTCCGCCGCCGCCAGCTCTAAAAACAGCCCCTGCTCTTTGCGGTTTTCGGTCAAAAAACCGATCCCTAAATCGATGGCAGCGCGCGGGGAGTGGATCACCACCGGCTCGCCATCCACTTCAATCACGCCGCCTGTGGCATGGCGCACGCCGAAAATCAGTTGCGCCAGTTCCGAACGTCCGGCCCCGACCAGTCCCGCCAGACCGACGATTTCACCGGCGCGCACGTGCAGGCTGACGGGCTTGATTTTGCCGCCGTCGGTAAGGTGATGGACGTTGAGGCGCGGGTTGCCGAGCGGGATATCGCGCTCTTTATTAAATAAATCGCTAAGCGGGCGGCCCACCATCATGCGCACCAGTTCGGTGGCGTTGAGGGATTCGCGCAGCAGGCTGCCGACATACTGCCCGTCGCGCAGCACGCTGACGCGGTCGGACAGTTCATACACTTCCGCCATGCGGTGGCTGATGTAGATAATCGCCATTCCCTCGTCACGCAGACGGAGGATCAGTTCAAACAGGCGGTGCGTTTCCCGCGAGGAGAGAGCGGCGGTGGGTTCATCCATCACCAGAATGCGGCTGTTACGGTGCAGCGCGCGGGCGATTTCCACCTGCTGCTGTTCGGCGATGGTTAGCCTCGATACCAGATCGCGGGCGCTGAACTGCGCGCCGAGGCGGTTAATCACCACCTGCGCCTGGGCGACCATCTCTTTGCGCTGCACCAGTCCGCCGCGTGACAGTTCGCTGCCGAGGAAAATGTTTTCCGCCACCGTCAGATTCGGGGCGAGCTGCATCTCCTGATAAATCAGGGTAATACCCGCCGCTAATGCGTCTTTCGGCCCTTTGATTGAATAGGGTTTCCCGTCGATGAGGATCTCGCCGCTGGTGGCGGTGTACGCCCCGGCGAGGATTTTCATCAGCGTACTTTTGCCCGCGCCGTTTTCACCCATCAGCGCGTGGATCTCACCGGGATACACCGTCAGATCGACGCCTTTGAGCGCGTAGAATTTGCCAAAGGCTTTGGCAATATTGCGCATTTCGAGTACCGGCGTTTTGCTCATGGCGAGACTCCTGTGTGGGTCGATTCACGCAGTCAATCACGCCTCTGTAAATGCTCCATGTCAGACGTTGTTCATAATTGTCATATTGCGAAATAGTTAACGGGGATCACAATTACGTAACGGGAGAGTGTGCGAATCTCCACCCTCACCCCGGCCCTCTCCCTGAGGGAGAGGGGGAAGGGCCAGCCCTCGCTCGATCTGTCCCCTCTCCCTCAGGGAGAGGGGGGAAGGGCCAGCCCGCACTCGATCTGTTCCCTCTCCCTCAGGGAGAGGGTTAGGGTGGGGGTAAAAAAACAACCACGGAGCCATCATGCCCTATCGCCGTAACCCCTTTTTCGCCAGCGCGCGCGGGCGGCTGCTGTTCTTCAACCTGCTGGTGATGGGCGTGACGCTGATGGTCAGCGGCGCGGCGGTTTTCGGCTTTCGCCACGCCAGCCTTATCCAGGAGCAGGTGCAGCAGCAAACGCTGGATGACATGACCGGCAGCATGAATCTGGCGCGGGACACGGCGAACGTCGCTACGGCGGCGGTGCGGCTGTCCCAGGTGGTGGGGGCGCTGGAATATAAAGGCGAGGCGGAACGGCTGAAAGAGTCGCAAACCGCGCTGAAACGCTCGCTGGATCTGCTGGCCGCTGCGCCGCTGGCGACGCTGGAACCGCAACTGGTGGCGCGCATCACCTCGCGCAGCAAAGAGCTTCAGCACAGCGTCACCCAGATGCTGGAGCGCGGGCAGCGACGCCATCTGCAACGCAACGACCTGCTCAGTTCGCTGTATCAGAATCAGAGCTATCTGCGCCATGTGCAGACGATCAACGGGCGCACGGGCGCAACCGTACCGGACCCGCGCCTGCTCGACGAAATGGATCGGCTGATCGACGCGGCGATCCAGTCGCCGTCGCCGCGCCCGACCGTGCTGGCGCTGAATGCCCTGGTGACACAATTGCCGCCGACCGACAGCGCCGATCCAACGATCAACGCGATCCTCGCGGATTTTAGCGCCGAGCTGCGCAAGCTCGGGCCGCTGGCGCAGCAGCTTGATGAGAGCGATCTGGCGATCAACTGGTACATGTACCACATCAAAGCGCTGGTGGCGTTTCTCAACAGCGACATTAATCAGTACGTCGAACGGGTGGCGCAGGCATCGCAGGAGCGCACCGCGCAAAGCCATCAGGAATTGCGCTCTATCATCCTGTTTATCATCGCGTTTGCGGTGCTGGCGCTGGTGATCACCGGCTTTGCCGGCTGGTATATCTATCGCAACCTGGGCTCCAATCTGACGGCGATTTCCCGCGCCATGACCCGGCTGGCACGTGGCGAGCCGGATGTGTCGGTGCCTGCTTTGCAGCGGCGCGATGAACTGGGTGAGCTGGCGCGGGCGTTCAGCGTCTTTGCCCGTAACACCGCATCGCTTGAGCGCACCTCGCGGCTGCTGAGAGAAAAAACCACCCAGATGGAAATCGACCGCACCGTGCGCCAGGGCCTGGAAGAAGCCTTACTGCACAGCCAGAAAATGAAGGCTGTCGGACAACTGACCGGCGGGCTGGCGCACGATTTTAATAATCTGCTGGCGGTGATCATCGGCAGCCTGGAACTGATCCCACCCGATTCCCCCGACGCCACGCGCATCAGTCGGGCGCTGAAAGCCGCCGAGCGCGGGGCGCTGCTGACTCAGCGTCTGCTGGCGTTTTCCCGTAAGCAATCGCTGCACCCGCACGCGGTAGACATGCAGCCGCTGCTGGAGAACCTGAGCGAACTGATGCGCCATTCCCTGCCCGCCACGCTGACGCTTTCCATCGAAGCGCAAAGCCCGGCGTGGGCGGCGTGGATCGATGTCGGACAACTGGAAAATGCGCTGATAAACCTGGTGATGAACGCCCGCGATGCGATGGAAGGTCAGAGCGGAGAGATTAAAATTCGTACATGGAATCAGCGTGTTACCCGCAGCGATGGCCGCCGTCAGGATATGGTGGCGCTGGAGGTGAGCGATCAGGGCTGTGGCATGTCGCAGGCGATCAAAGCCCAGGTCTTCGAGCCGTTCTTTACCACCAAACAGACCGGCAGCGGCAGCGGGCTGGGGCTGTCGATGGTGTACGGTTTTGTACGCCAGTCGGGTGGCCGGGTGTCAATTGAGAGCGCGCCGGGGCAGGGCACCACCGTGCGACTGCATTTGCCGCGCGCGCAAACCCAGGCGGTGCGCCTGCCGGAGCCTGAACCGGTGCTGCCGGGCGATACCCGCGATATGCTGATTCTGGTGCTGGAAGATGAAGCCGATGTGCGCCAGACCCTGTGCGAACAGCTTCATCAACTGGGGTATTTGACGCTGGAAGCGCAAAGCGGTGAAGAAGCATTAAACCTGCTGGCGGCCTCTTCGGACATCGGTTTCCTGCTTACCGATCTGATGCTGCCGGGGCGTTTGAGCGGGGCGGAGGTGATCCAGTCCGTGCGCCTGCATTATCCCGATCTGCCGGTGCTGTTAGTCAGCGGCCAGGATTTACGCCCGGCGCACAACCCTGCGCTGCCGGACGTGGAGTTATTGCGCAAGCCCTTTACCCGTGTGCAACTGGCGCAGGCGCTGCGTAAGGCGGTTGCGGCGGTGGAGCGGCAACCGCGGCTTTGAGATTTCTCCGCTACTCGCTTTTTTCCCGGCGGATTAACGTGAAGCCAGCTCAGCACACAGAGACTGGCTCTATGACACGTTACGCGACCGTACTGATTTTCAGCTTCCTTTCGTTCACCAGCCAGCTGGCGCATGCCGATGTGGTGGACGACGCCCTTGGCAACATCCAGCGGGCAATTAATGATGCCTATAACGGCAACGACTCGTCCCGTGATGATGAGGACGGCAGACGCTATGACGATGACCGGCGACATCGCGACGAGGATCGCCGTCGGTATGAAGATCGCCAGCGTCAGCTTGAGGATCGGCGTCGACAGCTTGATGAGCGTCAGCGCCAGCTTGATGAGGATCGCCGCCAACTGGAAGATGACGCGCGACGGCTGGAACAGGAGTATTAATACGCTTCGATGTGGGTGGTTGCCGGGATCGCCAGCAGCCGTTCACCGCAGGTGAGCAGCAAATCGAAACCTAACTGGAAGGCGTGCTCATGCTCGCTCAGCACGTTAATCAGGCTGCCTGGCAGTTGTGGCGCGACCATGCGTTCTTCGCGTATGCCCGCGCCGGTCAGACGCAACATCCGTCCACCGCTTAAACTGGCGACCTGCAATACCAGCGTTCGGGCAGCCAGCGTGTTCAGTTGCTCCGCACTGAGCGTCTCATCCGCCAGCGCAAACTCCGCCTGATGGGGGTTATCAACCCGCACGGCGCGCGTATGTAAGCGCAGGTTTTGCGTGACCAGATCGTTTTCAAGTGCAGGGCTCATCCACAGCGCGGTGTCGCTGTCATTTAGCGTCATCAGCAGGGTAGTGGAGGCGAGGTTCAGCGGCTGCCAGCCATGTTTAAGCTGGTTGAGCGTGACGATCACGCCCGGTTCACTCATCGCTTTTAATAAACGACGCATATCTTGCTGTGCATCCTGCACGGGTTGACTCATTAAATGCATTCAGTGCTCCACGGTGGATTCGACCGTATCAGTACGGTGACAGGTATCCTGACCGGAGAATGTGACATTCAGGTTAACAGAAGATGACAAACAGATGAGAGGGCGGGCGCAGAGAAGATGAAACACGCCCGGCGATGACCGGGCATTGGGTATGGCGCGTTAAATCAGTTCTTTTTCACGAACTCGGATTTCAGCTTCATCGGACCAAAACCGTCAATTTTGCAATCAATATTATGATCGCCTTCCACCAGACGAATATTTTTCACTTTGGTGCCGATTTTCAGCATTGAAGAACTGCCTTTTACTTTCAGATCTTTAACGACGGTGACGCTGTCGCCATCGGCCAGCAGATTGCCATTGGCATCTTTCACAATTAAGGCATCGCTGTCGGCAGCAGGTTCAGCGTCGTTCCATTCATGGGCGCATTCCGGGCAGATGAACATGCCGTTATCTTCATAGGTGTATTCAGAATTGCATTTCGGGCAGTGGGGTAATGACATGATGATTCCTCGGTAAACGTGACGGGCACCCGTAAAAGAATGGCAGGTGACCAAAAAGGGCGCAGATTATACACCAATTCCCCACAGTTGTCGGTGCTATTATTTTTTTAAGAAAAACGGAGAAATGAGTGTATTGACACATCCTGTCACTCGGGTATGTGATGGTATTGCTCAGTTAAGATTGTTCTCAAGCCCGTAATTTGAATATTTTCCGGTGGAAATTGCCACTCCTGGTTAATTCATATATGGTGAGATAAGCACCCGGGTATTAAATAGAACACTGTCAGCACCTGCTGAGCATCTGCGGCGGGGGGTTAATTACCTCTCAAATCAGGTGGGTAAATAAATGAAGATATATCCTGGCGGCTCATAAAAATGCGCTACGCTCACACAGGCCCTCCTGCCCGGGCCTGCCAGTCAGACGAAGCGCGCAGACTAAATACTTATTTTTCCTGATTTTCATCAGGCAGTTATTTTCCACACGTAATTATAAAAGCCGAAACTTCATTAATAAAACAGCAAGGCTTAATAAAAGTTAGTAAATTTGCGTTAAGGAAAGACTTTTATCATGCACACACAGACAATCCTCGAATTAAGCCAGGAAGCCGAAAGGTTGCTTCAACTTTCATTGCATAATCTTCAGTCGCTTAAAGCGATGCCCACTGGCGCACTGGATGAAGCGTTAACGGGTGAGAAAAGCGATGTGGCCAATGTGCATCCCTTACATTTCAGCCCGCGTGGCATTGACGTTCAGCAGGCGACCTTAAATAACGAACTGCGAAAAATTACCCGTCTGGAAATGGTGCTGGCTATCGTCGGGACCATGAAAGCCGGTAAATCCACCACCATCAATGCCATTGTGGGCACGGAAGTGCTGCCCAACCGTAACCGCCCCATGACGGCGCTGCCAACGTTAATCCGTCATACGCCGGGCCAGAAAGAGCCCGTGCTGCATTTTTCTCACGTTGGCCCTATTGATACGTTAACGCAGCAGCTTCAGACGCGTCTTTTTGGCGTCGACCGGGAGAAGCTGGCGCAAAAGCTGGAGATTGATAAGGACATGTCCATTCTGCTTGAGCGTATCCAGCAGGGTGATGCCTTTGATAAACACTACCTTGGCGCGCAGCCTATTTTTCTGTGTCTGAAAAGCCTGAACGACCTGGTGCGCCTGTCGAAGGCGCTGGACGTGGATTTCCCGTTTTCTTCCTATACCGCTATTGAGCACATCCCGGTGATTGAGGTGGAGTTTGTTCACCTCGCCGGGCTGGCAAACGATATGGGTCAGTTGACCCTGCTCGACACGCCGGGGCCCAACGAAGCGGGGCAGCCGCACCTGCAACAGATGCTTAAAGAGCAACTGGCGCGGGCCTCTGCGGTGCTGGCGGTGATGGATTACACCCAGCTTAAGTCGATCTCCGATGAAGAGGTGCGCCAGGCGATTGCCGCGGTGGGGAAATCAGTGCCGCTGTATGCGCTGGTGAACAAGTTCGATCAGAAGGATCGTAACAGCGATGATGAAGATCAGGTACGGGCGCTGATCGCCGGTACGCTGATGAAAGGGCATATTACGCCGTCGCAGATTTTCCCGGTGTCGTCGATGTGGGGGTATCTGGCTAACCGCGCACGCCATGAGCTGAATCTGCGCGGTAAATTGCCCGATCCGCAGGAGCAGCCCTGGGTGCAGGATTTTGCCGAAGCGGCGTTAGGCCGTCGCTGGCGGATGGCCGATCTGCATGATATTCAGCACATCCACCACGCCACGGAACTGCTGTGGGAGGATTCACTGTTTGAGCAGCCGATCAGAAAACTGCTGCATGCGGCTCACGCCAATGCGTCACTGTATGCGCTGCGTTCCGCCTCTCACAAATTACTTAACTATGCGCAGAGCGCCCGCGAATATCTCGATTTTCGCTATCAGGGGCTGACCGTCGCGCTGGATACGCTTGAGCAAAATATTGCCCGCCTGGAAGAGGACACCCGGCTGTTGAAAACCTGTCAGGAACAGGTCAGTGACGAGGTGGGGCACGAAGTGGACGAAGCGCTGAACGCTGTCGAACTCTTCCTTAATAGTGAGCAGGCGACAATTACTAAGGCTATCGACAGCTATTTCAGCGATGGCAGCATGGCGGAGATGGTCAGTCAGAGCCAGGCCGGTTTCCGTGAAGATGAAGCGTTCGGCCAGGGCAAACTGGTGCTGGAAGATGAAAGCCAGGCGCAGATCGTGTTGAGTAAAATCCGCTCCTCCTGTGAGGCGATTTTACTGGTCGCCCAGGAGAGCATTACCCGCGAACTGGCGCAGCGTTTCGACCAGCTTAGTAACACGCTGACCCGCGCGCTGCATGATGCGATGCGCCCGATTGAACTGCGCATTAAAGACGAGCTGCATCAGGCCGGGTTTCGTGCGCGGATCAGCTTACCGGCGTTTCAGGCCAGCGCCCTGAACTTTAATTCGCGCCAGCTTTTTGCCGATGCGATCGCCTCTGAGGATTTGCCTCTGGGCCAGTCGCGCGTGGGCGGTGTGCGCGAAAGCATGGCCCGCTGGCTGAATAATCCCGGCTGGGGCTGGAACGATTATGTCGTTACCCGGACGCGATATGTTATCGATATCAGGGCGTTACATAACAATCTGAACGAACATGTGGCCTGGTTTTGTGCACAAATTCGTAAAGCTTTAGCAGCCCAGGTCGATGTTTCAGTAACGGCAGGCATGGCGACGTTTTTTGCCGACTTTTCCCAAAGCCTGGCGGCATTGCAGGAGAGTCTGAGCGACAGTCTGGCTATCCGCCAACAAAACGAAGCTACGGCCCTGAAGTTTCGCCAGCATTTACGACAATGTATCTCGACAGCGGACTGGATCCATGAAGACGCCCGCCTGTTACGCGATGATATTCAAACTCTGTTCGCGGCAGATCAACCATGAAAAATCGACTACTGGATGGCCCCGGGAGAACACTGGAATGTATCCACCCTAAGTTTATCGTGGATCTGGTTCAGGGGATTGATGCGCCCCGGCAGGCGCAGGTGGTACCTCAGCAGCAGCTCTTCCGGGAGCGCTTAACACAGGAGATCATGGCCCAGACGCAGTTGCGCCCATGGGCGATGTCGGGCATGTACAACGAAAATGACGCGCTGCGCCTGGGGCTGGTGGAGAAGCTCTCCAGCATGTTCGATCCCGGGCAACTGGCGCTGACCCGCATTACCCAGCGTCTGACGATGTTAAAGCAGAACGTGGAGCGTCGCGCGGCCCCCTCCGCCACGCTGGAAAAACAGTATGACGATTTGTGCGAGCATTTCAGCCGCCGCGCCGCCTGGAAAACAAAGGCGCTGACGCAGCGCGGGCTGATGGTACAGGCGGGTTTGCACAGCGAGCAGATTTTTACCCGCTGGCGCGCCGGGCAGTATAACGGCTGGTCGCTGGTCGGACGCTGCTATGTCGCCCTTGAGGAATTGCGCTGGGGCGCGTTTGGCGATGCGTGTCGCCTGACCAATCCTGAAGTTTCTACCCTGCTAAAAGATAACTTGCGCGTGATGGCGGCTGATTTTCTGGCGCAGGGGATTGGCGCATCACCGGCAACCCGTCACTTTTATCATCAGTGGCTGAGCACGCCGACTTCACCGGGGCTGATGGATTATAAAGACCTGTTAGGCTGGCTGGGGGACTGGTGCGATGCCGATCGACATCCGGTGAGCTGGTCGGTGACGCAGAGCTGGCAGACGGTGGCGTTAGGGATGCCGAGACTTTGTTCGGCGGCGCGACTGGCGGATGCGCTGGTGGATGAGATCTTTAGTGAGGGTGTGTAACACCCCTTCCGTTTTGCGGAAGGGGCGAAGGCCATCGTTAATGGTTTAACGACTCTGTTCTTTCTTCCTGATTTTCAACCGCACCCTGCGGGTTACCGAAGCGCTTCGCATACAGCGCGGTAATAATCGGCACCAGAATCGCGGTCACAATGACGCTTGCTGCCACCAGCGCGGTTGCTGATGCTGCGACCGGTTCAAATGCCGGGTTAATTTGCGCGATGATCACCGGGTTCGCCACTGCCGCACCTGCCGCAGAAGAGGCAGCCACACCCGCAGTACCGTTACCGCCACCAATCAGTCGGTCTGCCAGAATCAGCGGAATACCGGTGATGATGATGACAGCCACGCCCAGCACGATGCCCAGCAGACCGGTATCCATAATCACTTTCAGGTTGATGGTGTTACCCAGCGCGAAGCCGAAGAACGGGATCAGCACCGGAGTCGCTTTGCTGAAGAAAGCGCGGAAATCGTGGTCCAGGTTGCCGAGTGCAAAACCGATCAGGAACGGCAGTACCGCGCCGACGAAGTGATGCGGTTCAAACGACGCCAGGCCTGCGGAACCGAGGATCACCATGGTCATCAGCGGACCGGATTCCAGTGACATCAGAACGAATGCGCCCGATTCTTCTTTGGTGCCGTACTGATTCATCAGGCTGGCGTACAGGCCGCCGTTGGTCATGTCCATCGCAGAGACGATAGCCAGCACGGACAGGCCAGCAAAGAAGCCCGCTTCGATACCGTGCTCAGGAATGAAGGTCGCGGCCAGCATCGCCACAATCCAGGCGACCGCGATTTTGGTGATCACAAGGGTGCCGGATTTGCGTAATACCGTGCCCGTTGCGCGTAAATCAATAGATGCACCAATACAGAAGAACCACACCGCCAGAATCGGCACGGTGCCTGTAATCATGCCTTTAGTAAATGATCCAAAATAAGCGCCCGTGTCTGGCGCTAAGGTATTTAACAGCGCGCCGAGCAGCAGCGGAACCAGCATCATCCCACCGGGGATACGTTCGATTGTGGCCTTGATTTTCATTATGAATCCTCACTTTGATCACGACAGCAACGTGACGAAAGCTAATCAATTAATAATTAGTATATTCAACAAGTTATAAATCCTGGTGTCAGGGTCTTTTGTCTTTCACAGCAGAGGGTGGTTTGCGCGCCTGCGGTGTCCTCACAAAGTTTGCCTGCCGTTATGATGCGATCTTTGGAATATTGATTCAATGAAAACGAAACAGTGTTTTAGTTATCTTCATCACATATTTCGCGTAAAGATTTTTCAAGACTGGCGTTATTAAAAATGCTGTAAATGAGATGTAAAAAATTAGGGGGAATTTAAACTAGCAGAGTAATAATTTCCTGAGTGATTGCCCTCGCATTTAAACTGAATTAAGCCGATTCTAATTTTTCTGGAAAGAGTTTCCTGTTAGCCGCGTCGCGTCAGAAGAAATAATGCAGGCCGCTGAAGTATCCCTGTAATAAAAGGGGAAATATCTGTGAAGTTGATCACAAATATAAACCCTGATAGGGTAAAGAGGTCATTAACTGCCCGATGAG
>Ga0302349_1000860_pt1 | contig 29052 bp, 32 predicted proteins | sample PhyAR1_FD_202176 | JGI IMG/M metagenome (GOLD analysis project Ga0302349, IMG submission 202176) | Leaf surface microbial communities from alfalfa plants in UC Gill Tract Community Farm, Albany, California, United States - DLSL A.R1... | ecosystem: Host-associated > Plants > Phyllosphere >...
CAGTGTCAGGTCAATAGTGTGAGACATAACAAAACTCCCGTATAATGATCTGGTCAGATGTTGACCGGCATAACGCTTTTCGCTAACTGTTATGAAGGTTAAACCTTCCATCAAGGGGAAGGTCAAGCTTTTAAATTGCTGATTGAAAGGGATTTTTAAAATCAGCGTCCACATAGCGTCCACACTTCGACAAAAGTGTCCACATTACAAAGAGTAGGCTCGCATTCAGCGGGCCTTTCTTTTGATATAAAAAAACCAGCCTGCTGGCTGGTCTTTGGTGGTATCTCTCTTATTCCCTGCGCTCTCGTACTGACCTGATAAACGCGAAGTGACATCTGTCGCAACGCTCGCTATCAAGTGGGAATAGTCTCTCCAGAAGAGAACGCCGGACGTTGCAGTCCTGGCAAAATTTTAAACCCAATACTTTCATGGTGTTGGCCTGTTGTTATTTTTGCGATAACCCTATGGCCTGTAGTGTCATTAGTCCAATTGCTTTCGTAGATCAATTACACGTAATTGATCGTTGTTACCGATCAGACGAAGCGGCGAAAAGGAGCACAACCCAGGCGTATTGTAGTGGGGTTGTAACAGTCAGCCACCACAGATCCTTTTGTCAGCCGTGCGCGATACTTTGCAAAAATAAAAATACTCGACATTCGTCGCAACGCCTTGCGCCGCAAGGCTTCCAGACCATCCGGCAAAAATAATCCAGCCAACCGCCGCACACATTTGATCGTGACGGAAAGTAAAACGATCCTTTTAAAAACATCATGTTAACCAATCGGTTAGGCGCTTACTGGTCGGCAACTTTTGCAAAGCGCTGCAAATCCTTGCGCGGTGTGCAAACGCCAGCAGACCGCAGAAGCCCAGCGGTGGCGCGGGCTGGCGGGTTGCTTTGCGCAAAAATTCTTTTGCAAAATTTTTATGATCCAAATACCGCAGGCGGGTGCGGTGTAGCGCCGTTTCCGTCTCGGATCCGCTTCCGTCTGCGTTCTGTCGCTTCGTCTCTGGGCTGTGGTTAAACGAACGCAAAAAAGGCCGAACGGTGTCGGCCTTATGTTTCTGCGCTTGCTGTGGGGCGTTCTGTGGCGTCTGGTGACGTGATGGTTTTCGCCTGCGTTTTGTCAGGCAATAATGGGGCTGTATTTTGCTTTCAAAGCGGTTGTTTTTTCTGCGGTTCCGGTGAACTGTGATGCCTGCCCGCTGGCTCCCGTGTTGGGGTGCGTATGGGTCGCACATATCTGCGCCAGTTCGCGGACAACGTCCAGAGTGTCGGTCAGCAACGTCAGGACGTTGGTTTCCTCGCTGCCCAGCTTAACGGAAGCCCCGATCAACTGCTGCGCTGCGGCAACGCTTTTTTTAATGCCGGTGATTTTCTCGTTAAGCGCTCCGCCGATAGTTACGTCGGCATTACCCTGGATGTTGTCTTCCAGCTTGCCGCCGATATCGCGTTTTACGTTCTGGCCCACACTGACAGAATTGTCTTTGCTGCAAGTCACCGTCAGGTTGCCAGACGTGCCGACGCTGTAATCTCCCTCGCTTACATGCATAACCGCACCGGCCAGAAGTGTGACCGTTCCCAGCACGGTTGTTTTATCCGTGGCCTGAATTGTTGTTTCACGGGCAACCAGCTTTCTGGTTTCATCATCTGCGGTCACTTCCCGCGTCATGGATGTTTCGCTTATTGTCTGGTCAGTCTGACGCACCCAGTCACCGGCAACGGTAACGCGCTGTGATACACCATCGCGCTGTTGCTGTAACTGCTCGCCAGGCTTAACCGCTGGCAGGTTATGCCCCTGCGGCATGATCTGACGAATAAACGGTTTATCCTGTCGGCCTTCCACGAAACCAATCTCAACCAGCGTGCCAGGCGGCGGAAACTGAAACATTCCCGATTCACTCCCGGCCATTGGAACCGGCAGCGGCACGGCGGAATAAACCGGCGTGTTGGCCGCCGCGTTGCCGTCTTCATCCAGCAGTTGCAGATCCACAGCGTAACGGGGCCGGAATGGGTCCGCGATGTTACCCCCGGAAACGTCTTCGCTTGGCGCTTCAACCCTGGCGAGTTTTGGCAAATGCAGCCCGGAAGCCAGTTCCGGGTAGACGCTTTCTATCTGGCGCTGGATCGGTGATTTTTGCAGTGGCTTACCGGTTGCCTTATTGCGTGGCAACCAGGTAATTGTCATATCGTCATTGTTAAGCTGAACCTGGTTTAAGCGCTGGCCGTTAACCTCAACGCCGGGGCGCAGGCTCTGGATCATCGGCACAACCATTGAATTACCGGCTGCGGATGCCTGGCTAAATTCGTGTGGGATCTCCACAGGTTTACCGGCAAAAAGGCTATGCTCTGCTGCGCCGGTAAAGACGGCCCCGTCCGGCAACTGATACCAGACATAATCTTTGACTGAGAAAGCCCGCCCCAGGCTGGCTAATAGCTGATAGCCGGTTCCGCTGTGGGTAAAGTGCGGGATAGGTATATCCGCATAAGCCGCACCGGCAGGCGGTGCGACGGTTAGCCCGCTTTGCTCCGTTAACCAGTCAGTGATCTGGCGTAACGTTGGGTGCTGGAACGAACACGGCCACAACTTATCGAACACCCCGACAAGCTCACGCACGAACAACCGGCACGCGCCATTATCAGCAGGCTGCGACCGCTCAACATAGCCGGTGAACCAGCGCAGGACCAGTCCGTCATAACCCACATCGACCCGAACCAATTTGCCGGTGTAATCCATTTCAGTGCTGGCCGTGATGAATCCACGCCCGCAGGCGTTTTGCTCAAGCACGATATTACAGTCCACCATGTGGACCGGGTCACTGGACAGGAAAAGGCGTTTAATTGGTTTCATGTTTTACCCCAGCGCATCATTAACGGGCTTCAGGACTTTTTCTTCAAACCAGCTCATTTTGTCGGCTGGTTCGTCTGCCGCTGCGCCACCTTTACCCCCCGCGCCGGTTTGCTTCGTGCTGGCGGTTGCGTTGCCTTTTCGTGCCTGGCGTTTTTCCGGCACGCTGTTTTTTTCCCGCAGCGTGAAACTGACCTGCCAGGCGAGGCGGTCTTCCTGGGGAACGGCATCAATCTGACCGGTAAAGGTGGCTTCGCGGAAGTTGATTGCGGTTGCCGTGGCATTGGCGACGCGATAAGTTTTTAAAGCTCCGCTGGCCTCTGTAGCGGATGCCAACTGGAAAAGGCGCTGTAAAACTGCCTCGTCGTCAAATGTCACCAGGCCCGACACGCGCAATTCTTTGGCTTTGATGCCCTGTTCGGAATTGGTCGTGCTCGATGTCTGGCCTGACTGGTCCTTCTCCTGAAACTGCATTGAAGGGGAAACAAGCATGTTTTGCATCGCGATCCCTTCACCATTAAGCGCGAGTAGTGCGGTCTGGCTCATTTATCATCTTCCCCAAATCTGCAAGCGAATCACCGATAAACATCATTGCCGCTGTATGCACGGCGGTTGCCTGCGGTATGTCTTTTAGTAATTCAATAGCCGCCATCCTGTGATTGCCGGTGTAACTGAATGACCAGGCTTTCGCGCTGGCCCCTTTCAGGTCTTCAAGCGACTGACTAACCGAAGAAAGCAGGCCAGCACGCGCCTGGACGAATTCGGCAATTTGTTTTTTCAGCCCTTCGGTTGTCGTGCTGACAGCGGCAGCTAGCTGCGCGGCGGCAACCCGCTGCGCGTTCACCGCAAGGCGGTTTGTCGCGACGGACAGCGGCGCGGCGACCGGCAGCGAACTGGATTTCGACGGCAGTTGCATTTTAACCGTGCTAAGTTCGGCCGCCGCAGCCGCCATGCGGCTAACCTGGGTAAATGCGGGCGCAGGAAATACCGTGGCAAGCCCGTTGAGGGCTTTCATAAATCCATCATGGGTATTTTCGGCAATCATCATCACGATAACGTCACCGCTCCCGCTGCTGGTTGCCAGCTTCCCCGCCAGATAGCCCAGGGCATTAGCCGGACTCAGATACCCCCCTGAATCTGCCGACTGACCCAGACCATAAACCCACGGATGCGCCGGGATGATTGAGCAACTCAACCCCGCCATATCGTCGGCGATTTTGATAACTGAATCACGCCACATCTTCGGGAGGCTCCGGCCATTCGGGCCTGGTGGTATCAACCCGGTTTAATAAAACGCGGTATTTTCTCCACTCCGGCAGGTTTTTTTCCTCTTTATCGGTCGCCATACCCAGATCAACGGCATCCTGAAGCGTGGCAATCACGTTATTCGCCTGGCTTAATAACTCCAGCTTTTTACGTTCTGCCTCTGCCTCATAATCAATAGGCGCGGCAATGATCTCCCCACCATCAAAAAGAAATGCGCCGCCTAATGCTTTCTCGCCCGCAGCGGTAAATTCATCCGGAACATTCTCCGGCGCGACTTCAACGACAATCTGATTAATCGGGAAAATCGCGCTTGCATCATAAGAGAAATGGATAATTTCTTTCGTGTCAGGGTTAAATGATACCTTTAGCGTTTCCTGTGAAAGCGTTTTAAGCCATAAATACCAGTCATTGCCGTTATCATCTTTCAGGAAAACAATATTCACCTCTGGTGATTTTGCAACATAATATAATTCGAGTTCCTCCGGCGATAGTTTAGCTACCTTCGCCGGGGTATATTTCCCCCACTTATCTAATGGGTCATATTTTTTAAACACTCCAGATTGCTTCGTCATTAAGCCACCCATGCCGTGTACCAGTTTCCGCCGATGTTATATTGAAGTGATCGATATTGTACCGCCGTGTAATTCGTTTTTTGTTGCACAGCAGTAACTACCGTTCCGTTAGGAGCATATGCAAACTCATTATCATTATTTCCGTTTGTCGCGACTCCTGCTGATGCCAGCCTAAGCCCCCCTTGCAGAAAATTAGCAATAGTCCAGGAGGGTGTTGCAAAACTCTCAGCTACCCAATTTGTCGTAGCCAGACGGATAAGATTCCCGGTAGATTCCTGACGCATATAAGGGGCTGAGGAGTTGTCGGCTTCAAGCCCTACGTAAGTAATACAGTCTCTAAGTGCATATTGTTTAGGCGGGTTATTTGATGAATAGACCCTTACGTTTGGAGTATCAAAAACACCAGCGCCAGCTACTACTTTGTCACCGGCGGAAAATGCACCGGAAGATATTAAATTACCATCTTTATCTATTCTTAATCGCGTATATCCGTTGTGCTGAAATACTAAACCGTTTGTGCCGCTGCTTCCGTCGCGGGTGATACCGACTGTAAATTTATGACCGTACCAGTTAAATTCAACACCTGACACAACCCCGCCATCACCAGCCCGCGCATTATAAAGAGCAGACATATTTGATTCTGTTGGCAAGGTTTCAACTCTTCCCAGCTTGAATGTGGCGTTATAATCACCTCCATTCGCAGACATCGCACCAATATCTGACGGTGTAGGTTTATTGGCTGAGTCATACTGTTTTGCCCATGGCGTCCATGCGCCATTATAAAAAATACGGATGTATGAGCGTGAATCAGCATAAATCCGATATACCTGCGTAACACCTGCATGTTTGTAAACTTCAAGCGACCCGGCCACAGTTTCGGGATAGTTAGTTCCAGCTTGCGCCTGCGCATTGGATGACTGGTAATATAGCCCCGGTGTAGTAAAGCTATTCAGATCGGCAGCATTTCCAATCAGCACGGCCTGACCGTTAAAAATGTCCTGCGAAGTGATATTGATATCTTCTGCCAGCGCTCGCCCGTTAACCTTCCGCCCTGACGGCACGCGGCCATTTGCGTTGTCATTAGCAGCTTTTACCGCTTTCGGTGTTGCGGCTTCCGTTTCTGACTCGCTATCGACTGCGCTACTTAGCTTTGTAAATCCCTTTTCGGTAGTGGTCGCGTCAGGGTGATTTCGTGATTTTTCATGCTCTTTGATTGACTGGTCGTTAAGGGAGCCTTTCGGGCGCAGATCGGTAATATTGCCGCTTGCGTCGATGCTCGCCACTGCAAACACATAATGCTGGCTACCGTTTTCCACATAATCGGCATGACTCGCAGCCACAGTAATTTTGCTCTTTACTGCCCATTCGCTTGTCAGCGTTCCCGACCAGGACACATCCAGCCAGACCTTTACCGGCCTGGCTGAAACTGTGATGTTCTGATTCTCGGCCAGTTCTGCACGTAGCCCGGCAACGTAGCCCGCGCCTTTTGTTACGTAATATTGTGCGCCACTTTTGGCGACCAGATAACCGCTATCAAAAAACGCCGCCGCACCATAAAGATCGATATTCTCCCTGCGCTGGCGTTCGTCAATTGCCGCCAGGCGGGCGGTAAAATCAATCTGCCACGTTTCGGCTGGCGTGGTGATATTGGTTGCCGACTCAGCACCGCTATACTCCATGAGCATGGAACGAACCAGGACGTTACCTTGTTGCCCGCTGGCGTTCTTAATTTTGCTCTGGGTCGGGGCGTGAATAATCATCGCCAGCGTGCCGGTTTCTTTGTTCGCCAGCCCGATCCAGTTGAAATTAAAGTCGCCGACGTCCGCGCCCAGAGTGACGGAATACACAACGGAATTTGCATTAACCACACCTGATTTGCTCACCGCCTGGCGATGGACGATTTTATCAGCGGGTGGCAAGCCTTCTGTATTTTCAATCGGCTTTGTCACATCCAGATCGGGGATATAGGCAAAAATAAATTCATCCAGATTGACCGGCTGATTATCAATTGCCTGTTGGGCTTTCCATTCGGTGAACGCTTTTGTAATGACTGTCTGAGCCATAATTCCTTTACTCCAACCTTGCGCTAAATGTCGCGCTTAACTCGTTTTGCACATCGCCCAGGGTCGCAGGCCAGCAAACATAATCACCCTGATACCATCCAATATTGATATGCAGCGGCAGGGTGGTGATCACTTCAAACTGATAACGGCGGCAGGTTCGACCATACTTGCGGATAATCTCCAGCAGGAGATCGCTGTTATCCGCTATCTGGCTATCAGTGACGCGGACGGTAATCACGTCCCAGTCCATCCCCTCCTGGCGTTCCAGTAGTTCGACATACCCGATCCCCAGCCGCTCAAAAATGGCGATAAACCCCGCCACCTCGCCCGCCTGCTGCGCATTAATAAAGGCGTAGCTGACTCGCTTACGAAACAGGCTTAACGGCTCACCTTTAAAGCGGGTGATGTCACGTTCCCATGCAATCAGGTTTAACACCGGCTCGACGCAGGTCAGCGGGTCGAACTGCCTCAACGGCCAGGTGATCCACTCGTAAACCTGCAACCAGAAATTCACGCAGGCACGCAGCAGCCGCGCGGGGTCGCCACGGTCCATCCATGACGGCAGCTTCAACCCGGCCAGCAGTCTGGCAAACTCAGTCATTGAGGATCTCCACTGATAAGGAGGCCAGACGCGGGACCGATAATTCGCTGACAATATCTGTCAGTGAAAAACTCAGTGAATCTATGGCCGGGAATGCTTTGTGAATCTCCCGGCCCAGGTTCGAAAAGGAATAACGCGAATACGGCCACGTCTTTTTAACGTCGTAATTGGCGTTTTCCCTGAATGCGCACCGGATCAAATCTGAAACCCCGCTTTCTAACTGGCTCAGTTCTTCCGGCTCCATATTTTCTTTGCTTTCCACATACACCTTAACCGCCAGCGCGTGGGTCGTTTCCGGCATCGCATAGCACTGCAAATCATCGCCGTGGCCGTGGTGGCCCTGGGAGTTAACGTAATCGTTAACCGCATCAATAAAGGGCTGCGACGTTTCCCCGCTATCCAGTAGCAGGTAGGCATTTGCGGTCCCCGGCCCGCGCGGGGCGTCATGCAAAAAGAAAATGCGATCAATGCTCAATCCCACAACGCCCGCAATCATGCTGCGGTATATGGCATCGGTGTGGTAATTGCCCACCAGGTTGAACTGGTTGCGTGTGCGGTCGCGCAACTCGTCGTCGCTTTCCTCGTCTGCGCCTGGTGTGATCAACCAGTCTTCCTCATTCACTGCGCTGGCGATACCTGCAACGGCTACGGGCAAAATACGAAAATATCCCGGCGCAAGGTTGTAACCGCTGCCGGTGTCGGTCGCGGTAACGGGAACCGGACCACTTTCAAGACCCGCTCCCAGTGTCGTGTCTTCGTTCACGGCCAGCACATAGATCACGCCGTTGATTCGCTCCGTCTGAATCAACGTGCCGGCAGGCACGATCACAACGTCCGAAGGATTTGTCTTGTAAAAGCGGATTACCCCTGCGGCAGCGCTTGCCGGTTTCGGGGTGATGTTCACCGCCCAGGCGAGCAAGCGCAGCATTGCACCCGTGGCGGTTGCCACAAACATGTTTCGCAGGACGACATTGATTAGCGCAGCCTGCAACCACAGCACGGGTGTGGTGACTATTTTCGAAATCAGACGCCAGAACGGTGACATGCGGGAAGTATTGGTAATAAATCCCTCCGCCTTAACCGTCTCTTTAAACACGGCTGTGATTTCCGCTTCCGTCGTTGGCATCCCGCTGTCACTCAGGACTTTTTCGAAATCAACTTCCGGTTTCTCAGTCATAATTCACCTCCGTGCCAACGCTGCCGAAATCGTAGGTTTCAGCGGTGACATACAGCCGCGTGATACTTTCTTCTGTGATCACAATCGTGCCAGGGACCAGACGTTCGTCACTTTCAACCAGTAGCGATAGCTGGGTCAGCGCGTCGCCGCGCATCGTCGGGCTTCGTTCACCGATCAGCCGCGTGGTGATGCCGCTTTCCAGAATGCTGTGGATGATGTCCTGGGCTATGCTGTCGCGGTTATTGCACCGCTGCGGCTCGTTGCCACTGTCCAGCGTGAAATCGCCGTCAGTGATCAAAAGGTCGATGTATAACGGTTCGGTACTCATCCGGCGTTAAGCTCCTGCCATTCGGCCAACTGGGCCGGGGTGATTCCATTCGGGGCGTTGATATAGGTATCGCCCCACGTCTTGCGGCTATCCACAACGGTTTTACTGTCGGTTTTTACCTGCCCCATCAGGCCGCCGCGCGGGATATCTGCATTGACCGTGTTACCCGTCAGCAAGGACGGGCCGTTTAGCTTTGGCGGACTTGCAGCACCATCAGGAATAACAGCGGGGGCCGGAACCGTCGCCCCGGCTGGCGGCGAAACCGATTTGAGATCGATATTGACGCCGGGGATTTTGTTAAGCTTTTCCGCAATCCAGTTATAGGTGGATGCAAACGTATTTTTCAGGACGTCAAAAAGCTTGCTGAATACACCGCCGATGGTGTCCGCGAATCCTTCAAACGTGGCGAGGGGTGACAGACCGGCGAAGAACGCAACCACAGAATCCCAGCCGTCAGTGATGGATTGCCAGACGTCAGAAAAGACCTGGCCCACCTGACCGGCAACATCCATCACCCATGCAAAAGCCTCGGTATTCATTACCGCCGCTTTCAGCTCCTCCCAGTGATTCACGACATACCAGACACCCAGCGCCAGCAATGCCAGGGCGGCAATAATCAGGGTGATCGGACTGGTCAGCAGTTGCATGGCCACACCGGCAAACATGGTCGCCACGCCATAAATGCGCATGGCAACCGCACCGGCTTTTAACACAACGTTCCAGGCGGCCAGCGCGACACGACAAACGCCGGTCCACAGGGCTAACAGCTTTGACTGGATCCACAGCGCGGCCAGCCCGATGCGGGTTGTCAGCAATGACGGGCGCAGCAAGTTAAGGGTCCATAACAGGGCTTTCCATACATTGCCCAGACCTTTGGCGATACTGGTCAGGCCCGTCATAGTGAAACCAAAAATACCCATCACGATATTGGTTGCCGCACCGGCCAGCCCGAAGGACAGCACGCCCAGGGTGATATAACCCAGCCAGCGGGCGATGTTGGGGAACATCTCCAGCCAGCGGGCAAATTTTGCCCCCACGTCGGCGACACGGTTCATCATCGGCGTAAGGATAGGGATCAGCGTATTACCCAGCGCGACGCGCATCGCGTAAAAGGTCGCGACGATACGTTCCCACGGCTTCGCCATACGTTCGGCCATTTCCTGGGCGCGTTTCATGCCGTCATTGCGCCCCAGTTCTGCGATGCTGCGATTTAAATCATTCTGCTGGCCGTACAGCTTTTTAATGACATCAGCACCACCACCAAAGGCCGCGTCCAGCGCCTGCTGGGCTTTGACGTTCCCTTCAATGCTGGCCCCGTATTTGTCCTGTAACTTTTGCAGAATGTCGCCCATTGGCAGCATTTTGCCGGTCGCATCTACAAAGCTCATGCCCAGCTTTTCAGCCGCTGCCGGTGCGCTTCGCAAAAACTGCTCGTAAATGCCGCTGGACTCCGTGCCCAGGGTGCGCGAAAGCGTACCCAGCACCGCGAACTGTTCATCCATGCTGACGCCAAAGTCAGCACCGGCGTTTTTGGTCCCCTCGATAAGCTCCTGCATGGTCTGCATTTTCACGCCGAAGTTTTGCACCATGTACGCCGTTTTACCTGCCAGTTCTTCGGCAAATTTCACATGCCCCAGACTGGACAGTTCCGCGTTGAAACGGGATGCCATCGCGCCGATATATTCACCCGCTTCCTCGCCGCTGGCTTTTACACCTGCCGCCAGGGTGTTGGCCGCCACTGTCACGCGTGGCAGATCTGCATCGCTCAGGCCTGACATTGCGCCTTTCATCGCATAGCTGGAATTCACCACATCAACCGCGCTTTTACCGTAGCGCATGCTGAATTTCAGGGCTTCGCTGGACAGCCTTTTCAGCGTGTCCTCTGCCACACCTTTGGCGCCCACTTCGGAAAGCGCCGCATTCATTTCATACGCGGGGCCAACCACGCCCGCGATGGACTGGGCAACACCCCAGACCGCCGCCGCGCCGATGCCGATCTTTGCAAAAGACGCCTGCGATTTTTCGGCAAAGCCAGTCAGCGAAGACTGGGCCGTTTTTAGTGGCCGCGTCAGCTTATCAATCAGGCTCAGCGTAAAATCCAGGTGACTCATATCAGCTTCCGTTTAGTGCAATGGCGATACCTTCCGCCGTTTTATTCGCCCTGGTTTTGGCGAAATACTCGTCCAGCCAAAGGGCGCGGGCGATGCTTTCTTCGTCGTCAGGTTCATGCGGGAGGTAGTAGCGACGAAGGGCAAGGTATTGCTCCAGCCCGTTCGTGCGAATGGCCGCCACCCGCGCCGCTAGTTTTTTACTTCGATCTCAAGCTTCGGCGAATAAATTTCGTTAACCTTCTCAACGATCTGCATTTCACAGCCTGGGTAATCTTCCATCAGCTTGTTTAATGCCTCTTTAGATTCGGCATCAACAATGCGCCCCAGATAGGTGACCATCGGCGCAACCTTGTTGGTCATGGTCATTTCGTTAATCAGGTTGTTGTAAGCGGTTTTGTTAGGCTCAAAGCTCAGGCTGACGCCCGCAACGGCCAGGACAATTTTTTTAGAATCAGACTTACTCATTTTGATACTTCCTTTCGTTGTCGAATGATGCCCACCAGGGCGTTATGTCTTACGGCGCAATCGGTGTACATCTGCCGATAGGCAGTTAACGCCGCGTCAAAGTCGTTACCGGTTGGCCCTGCCAGTCTGGGCAGATTCACCGGGCAAAGCGTTAGCTGGTTTTCCTGATAATGCTCGCTCGGCGCGATCTGCACTTTCGTTGAACAACCGGACGTAATCATCAGAAGCGCAAACGTTGCTAAAAACCGGCTTGATGATTTCGGTGCGTATTTCTCGTTCCGTGTGGATCTCATTACCTTTTAGCTCCGCGATTTTTGCTTCCAGCGCTTCACCAGACTGCCGCGTCACTTCGGCGACAATCTGGCGGGTTTGCTCTGCCGATTCGTTGGCGGCCAGCTTTAGCTTTGCGTCGTGCCAGTCGTGCGCCTGCCACCCTGCTGACATGGCAGCAATCAGGATCAGCAGCAACCCCAGCAAATTACGCATCAGCGCACCCCGTTATGCTCAAGGGAAAAATGATTGCCGTCCGGCTTACTGAAACGGCCACCCCATGAGCCGCCGATTGATTCCCAGTATTCGCCCAGCGGGCGATAGGCGGCGCTGTCGGTCTGGTACTCCCCATTGATAAACAGGTTGAAATCCACGGCCAGGCGCTGGGTATGCAGGCTGTTTGCAATGCCGCTGCCTTTTTTGGCATTTAGCGCGGCCTGCTCAGGCGTGCGGTATGCCTCGCCAAACGTCAGGCGGTAGCCTTTTTCCTCCGCGAAGTGGATCAGGTTTGCGATCATCACGGTGAAAAGCTGTTGTTTTTCACTCAGTTTCATGGCGTTTGCTTCCCCATCGTTTAATCCAGTATTCCGCGAGGCGTTTTAAACCCGCCTCGATAAAGGCGCTCCCCAGGATGCCCAGGGCGCAGGCAATGCCCACGACAACCAGTTCCGGCATATCGGGAAATTTCAGCAGCGGGATTGCGGCGAGCGGGGCCACCGCAGCCCCCAGAATCATCCGCCCGACCAGCAGGCGGGTTGTGATCTGCTCACTGCTGACCATCAGTTGCCCAAGGCCGATCACGGCCCCGATCAGCAGCAGCTTTGCCAGCAGTGATGTTTCTCCATTTGGCATCTTGTTAACCTTTCAGATCGCGGGTATCGCGGGCTGACAGGTACGGAACGCCGTCAATCGCCACAAAGTCGGGGCTGGTCACCATGAATTTAATTTTCTTCGTGGTTTTGCTGGCCTCGTTGGGGTTGATGTTGACGATGTCAGACAGCGCGGGAACGCAGCCAAACACCTCGATTTTTTCTTCGTCGTCTCCGGCGTTCGCATAGAACAAAAAGTCCTTTGCGGGGATGCCGCGCCACGAACCGGCAGCGCGGGCCACGGCGGTGAATTTTTTAAAATTCTGGGAATCGACTTCGATTTCCACATCCGCCGACACCGACCCCTTTGTGTGGCCGTTCGGAACGCCACGCGTTTGCGCCACGGCGCTGTTATCCGTAATGGTGACGGTTGCGTTTTCGACGTGAATCATGACGCCGTCATAGTTCACATCGAACGATCCGCCGCTAATGCGTTCTCCGCTCATGCCTGATTCTCCAGTGATGTATCCAGTTCGATGCTGACGCCGATTTCCTTCGCGCTCTCATACGGGCGGACAATCAAATAAATCTGCACCGCAACGCTACTGGTCCAGGTGATAGTGACGTCGCCGTCTTTTGGCGGTTTCACTTCACCGGGGAATTCCACGCCGTTGATCTGCGTTGCAATCGACATTTCGCGCAGCGGCTTGCCGAAATAGGTTTCATGCGCCGCAATGCTGCCCGGTGTGCTGTTAAGCGAGCGATCCGCGATTTTTGGAATGGCGCGTAAACGGACGCGGCGGGATGCCTTATCCACGACGCGGACGTTTTCAATGACCTGATAATCGCCGCCCTCAACATCCAGCGTGCGACCGTCTGACCAGTAAATCCCGTCATAGTCGTGATACCACATCGGCACGCTGAAGCGGTTTGCCTGCAATCCCTGCAAGACGGCCAGATCAATTTCTTGCCCGGTTCCGTCTTTCGGCAGGTCGTCACTCCCCAGCGCAGTGACCGCGCCGGTTGCCACACGGGCCGGACTGTCTGCGACGGTCACCGCACGGTTGCACAGGCGACCGGCGAGGACGCCCGGTTCGTTACCCCACAGTCGCGGCACAAGCTGGACGCCAGGCGATGCGATACCGTTTTCAAGCGCAGCCATGCGCGTCTGGTAATCCGCCCACGATTCGTCTTCCTCCGGGCCACCCACAGACAGCACAAACCAGACAAAGCGCCCGAATTTAGCCTGTAAGGTCGTTCGCATTTCTGTGGCGCGGTTGATGGTCGCTTTTTCAGTCACATCAACCGCCAGGACAACCCCTTCAACGGATGCGACGGACTGGGCAGCCGTGACGGCTTTCATCCACGCATCATCGAATTTGTAATCCGCATTGTCTGGATCTGGCTCAGGCATGACATGCACATAAGCAAACCAGTTTTGACCGGCGTTATTGGCGGCAGCGGCCACAATCCGTTTTAACAGGCTGTCGGTATCACCCAGCGCCTTATCCAGATCGGTGCCGGTGTTGACCGCCTGGGTTTTGTCGGTGTTGGTGTCACCGTAACCGACATACAGGACAACGCGTTCGATATCGTTCGTCGTGCCGTTGTAGCGGTTTTTCTGACTAACTGTGACATTCGGCCACGTCATTTTTACCCCCTGATATCCTGCGCGTTGACGTCCCAGCCGAAGCCGATTGCCTGCATTTGCCGCGCTATGATTTGGTTAAATTCGTCGTTACTGACACCCAGAAAAACGCGGCCCGGTATGTCTATGGTCCATGTGCGTTTGGCCGGTGTGCCTTTCAGCTTGCGGATAACCAGCCCGGCCTGCGCCATGCTCATGGTTTCCATGATTTGTTTGCTGGACGGCTTCACCCAGCGCTTGCCCTTGCGGACCTTGTACCCCAGCGCCCGCAGTCGCTTTGCCTGGCGTGGCAGCGCTGGCTGATTCGCCTGAGGTTTACGCGGGGCGTTACTGGCTTTCATCTGGATCCGCGCACCGTCCTGCTGGACCGCACCGACCAGACCCGCCGCGACGGGCTTATTTCCGTTGCGATAATTACCGCCTTTGAGATAAACCCTGACGCCCTGAATTTCCGGCATTTCCCGGACGGCCAGCAGCTTGGGCAATCCCTTTAACATCTTCCCTTTGCCGCGCTTACGCGGTTCCCACGGCGTGCCATCCGGGGCCGCCTGCTGGCGCTGGTGACGTTTGGCGGCCGCAATAATTCCCAGCTTTGCGACACGCCACAAAAGGCGCTGGCGCTTCCGTGGTGGCAGGTCAGCTTTTGCCAGCGCTTCGCGCATTTGCTTTAGCTGTTGCTGGTTTAGCTCCCCACGGATCACGACGCATCACCATGCTGGACAATGAATTCCGCTTCCTCCGCGACCCAGATTTCCGGGTTGACGATGTCCCACGCTTTGCCCCTGAACGGGATCGGACCGTTTTCCACTTCGCGGATAATCACCGGATCAGCCAGCCCGACCACCACATCAAGAATGCAACTTCCTTCGTCGTCGAACTCCGGGTCCACTGTGGGATCGGGTAATTTCAGTTCGTCGCGCAGCTCGTTGGCATGTTCATCCACCCAGGCCAGCACCAGGGCATAAATCAGCCCCGGCGAATAAATGCGAAACGGGAAGTTATCCCACGACAAACGGGCGCTATACGTCAGCACGCCGATGCGGCGTTGATTGTTCCCCAGCGCTTTGGCGCTGCGGACCAGTTCGCAATCGTCCATTGAACTGGAAAACATTTGCATGGCATCGGGCGGCAGATTCGCCGTGATAAACGCCGTCAGGCTTTCAAGCTGGCTCATATCAGATGCACCCCCACGCGTGGCTGTTGAAGCATGTTGCGCATCACGTTGGCCGCTTCGGCCAGCAGATTGGCGCGGGTGTCCAGGCTTTCCTGGCCCGGGTGCGACTCACGTCGCCCGATGGTGGCGAACTCGCCCAGCAAATCGGCTTTCGCCCGCGCATAAACTGCTTTTTTGTACTGGGCTGTTAACTGGTTTTCGTCTCTCAGCTTTGCGCCCGGTACATCGGCGGCCCGCTCGCATCCTTTCCCGTTCCAGTAGGCCACCACATCGGCCAGCGTCGTGTTTACCTCCGCTATGGCTGCCAGCAGGGCAACGCCTGCGGTATCTGGCGGCAGGTCAGCGGGCAGGGTGCGCGACGTCTGAAATTCAGCCAGATCCAGATCAGGCCAGAACGTCACGCCATTGGTGATCACAGTTGGCGTCACCGTTAACGGCTTGCCGCTAATGCTGAAACTTGGACCACTCATGGTTTACACCTTGTTTGCAAAAGAAACGGGCTAACGGGATCCATAGCCAACAACCCAAAAGGGTTGATGCCTCCCCCGCGCCCGTCCCGGCTTGCGGGAGTCGTTATTGCTTTGTCAGGCTGTTAATCCGGGCGCGAATCTTGTCGCGCGCGGTCCTGACACCAGAGTTATTGTTAAAGGCGTGCGCCTGGGCCAGCAGGGCATCGGCCTGTTCAAGCGTTTCCACATCATCCACGGCAGTGGCACGCGGGCGGCCCCGTTCGTCGCGCAGCAGATAAAGCCCCGCGAACTTGAACCATTTCGCGTTAATGTCTTCGTGCAAACGCCACTTTTCGCGGATGTTTTCAAACGTGCGGCTGAAATACGGCTCGATGCTGTGACCGGCTTCCGCCTGGCTCGTTGCCCACTCCAGCACCGTATCGGCCACAAAGGCGGGCATGGTACTTTTGAAGTTTTCCGGCATCGCCTGATTTTCACTGATAGCCACGTCGGCCAATCCCAGCGCCTGGCTCATTTCCCCCGTGTCGAACAACCAGATCACGCAGTAGACCAGGGCCGGATTTGCGAAGCGGGCATCACCGGCAAGATAGGACTCAACGGTCGGCATCCAGCGCGGCAACAACACATCGCGTTTAAATTCGATGCGGTCTTCGGTGCGCGGCAGGCTGCGGAGTTGCTCCACATCTTTTGCCAGTTCCAGCATTTGCAGGTGGAAGCTGACCGGCGACGACGCCAGGGCTTCGCGTTTATCCAGCGCCTTTGCGGTTTTCACACTTGCGCGATGTCGTTGGCACGGGGTCATGATTTATTCGCCCCCTTCCGGCGCTGGCGCTGGCTCAGATGCCAGGGTGATCTTGTCGAACGCCGCATAAAGTTCGTCATGCTCAACCGCGTACCCTTCCATGCGCAGATAGCTGTTTTCGAACTGCTTACGGTCGTCGCTCCAGTCGGCTTTACGCTTACGGGTTCCTGCCTGGGTGTAAATATGCAGGTTGCTGAGTGTGGTAATAATCAGGCGACCTTCCGGCATAAACGGCGGGGTATAAACCTGTTTCCCGGCGATCTGACGATTCATCAGTTGCGCGGCCACTTTCTCAGTCGGGCGATCAACCATGTTCATCATGGTGGTGGCATCCTTACCGATAAGGTCACCCGAAATGAGGACGCACAGATTTGGATCGTTGCGGTAATGCTCCAGGATGCACGTATGAAGCAGGTCGGTAACTGCCGCATCCAGCGAAACATAATCCGCACCGGCCCCGCCCAGCGTGACTTCATCGGTGATGATCTGACCCGGCGAGCGCGTTTTAACAATCTGGTGCCAGCCGATGTTGACGTCTTCACCGTTCGGGTTGGCTTCCGGGTCGGTGTTTTCTGCGGCACTAACACCGTTGAACGCCACGCGCAGCATATCCAGTGCAAATTGCTCATTGCTGAACGCCTGGATCAATTGGAAGAATTCATCTTCACTGCCGGAATTCGCCCAGTTAGTCAGGGTGTTGTAATCCAGATAAGAGCCGGAATCAGTTTCGGCCAGCGCATAGGTATTGCCATCCACACCCAGAGGACGCTGGAAGCGACCGCCTTTTTTACGACCGGTATAAATACCAGGCTTACCAGTGCTGACAACCTGGCCGGTTGTTTGCTGCACGTCTCGCACGTTCACCAGGCGAAGGAATTCGGAGGATTCCAGAAGCGCCTGACGCAGCAAGGTTTCCTTAGGTGGGGTGATCGCAAAGAATTTCGATGTATCACGTACACCATAAGATTTCGCCAGTTCCGTTGTGAACTTATGCAAAAGTCCTTCGGCCTGGGGTGATAACTGTTGCGCGTTTTGCATGTACTTTTCCTTTCAAAGAGCGCTTTAAACTAATTCGCGTTTTTTCTGTTCGCCTGCGGGTGCGCGGCTTGGGCGACGGGTGTTGACGTCCTCATTTACGGATAGCTTTGTCAGCACCGTTGACAGTTGCGCAGACAGATCGGCCAACTGGTTATCAGCTGGCTGGCGACGCGCTGAAAACTCACGGCGACGGCTGCGGCGCGGGCGTTTTGACGGGGTCACGTTGAACGCTTTCATCGCTTTTACCAGGTTGGCTTTTGCAATGCTGAACTCTTCCGCTTTGACTTCGTCTTCCGGGTTCTCTGCCACTTCCTCGGCAAGATCGGCAACTTCGGCGGCAGCATCGGCAATGTCACCGGCAATCTCTGCCACTTCGTCGGCGGCCTGCTCTGGCGTGTTTACATCGGTGGCGTCACCGTTTGCCGCATCTTTCGCGCCTTTAAGTAAATCCAGCATTTGCTGGATGAGGGCTTTTAACTCTTCCATTTTTTCTTCCTCGCCCTCGCTGGGCTTGTCGGTGTTAGGTTCTGGTGTTGGCGTGAACTCTTTACGGGTCGAAAATAATTTCGACCAGAAAGAATCTTTTTTATCTGGCTTGCTGGTTTGCAATTTCCCCAGGCTGAATGTTTCCAGGCTTCCGCGTTCTGCGTCCTTTTCTTCTCCAGCCAAAACAAATTTAAGTTTTTCAGTTCCCAGGCTTGCCGGAATATCCGTAACGGCCAGCCCGAAAAGATATTCCCGTCCGCTGCCTGCAAAATCAGTGACAAATTCGGCAGACGTAAACAACTTTTGCCCCATGCGGTTGGCATCAATTAAAAACTGGTTAGGGATTAACTGGGCATACAATTTCGTGACGTTACCTTCCGTCTCAACTTTTAGCGCATCCACTTCGCCCAGGTTGCAGGTAAACTCACGCTCGCCAATATCGTATTGCGGATGATGCGGCCAAATCATTGCCGTGTAGGTTTTGCGGGAATAGGTTTCCGCAGCGTCAATTAACCATTGCGCTTCAATGGTGCGACCGTCCACGGCCTGCCCCGATGTGGCGATGCATAGCCAATCAGTTCGATAACTGGGTTGCGTCATAACTGACCTTTAATATTGAAATGAATAATGCAATTCGTTTGTGATGGTCAGTATTGCCAATAAAAAAGAATGTCGCGACCGCTTTATTTCTTATGCGTTCGGTTATAAATGGATAACCACTTTTTGCCGATATTTAATTATCAGGCTGGTCAAATAATCCCGTCATAATAGCCTCATGGCTAAATATTCCGATGAATTAAAAGAAGCGGCCCGCACGCTTTACATTAAAAGCTGGACGCCGAAAGATATTGCGCAGGAATTGAATATTCCACCGCGCACCATTTACCACTGGGCTGACGTCGGGGAGTGGGCATCACTGCTGCCCGTCGAATCAGTGGAAAACGTCATCGCCCGCCGCATTGACCAGCTTTCCCGCCGCGAGAAAAAAACAGCGCTGGAACTGGAAGAACTCCGCGATCTGATAGCCCATCACGTCAAACTTATGGCGCAGCGCAATAAGCACGCCGAAAAACTGGCCGAAATTCAGGCCAAAAAAGCATCCTATGACGGTGAAGGCTACTGCCTCAGTAGCGCAGGCGGGGAACCGGGGGAAAGAGAAGCAAAGCGCCGGTATAAGAAAAACGACGTTTCCGGGCTGACGCCTGAAATGCTCGACACCTGGGCGCGGGAACATCTTTTCGAATATCAGCTACATTGCCGCGAACATAAAGGCGAAGACTGGCGCTTCATCCTGAAAAGCCGCCAGGTCGGCATGACCTACTACTTTGCATGGGAAGCCTTTGAAGACGCTGTAATCAGCGGTGATAACCAGGTCTTTTTCTCCGCATCCCGTGCACAGTCGGAAATCTTCCGCGAATACATTGTCCAGATTGCGCAGAACCATTTCGGCATCACGCTGACCGGCAAAAATATCCGCCTCAGTAACGGCGCAATCCTGCGCTTTCTGTCCACGAACGCCAGCACCGCGCAGGGCTTTAACGGCCACCTGTATGGTGATGAAGTCTTCTGGATCCCGAAATTCACGCGCCTGCACGAAGTTGCCAGCGCAATGGCAACGCACAACAAATACAGAACGACTTACTTTTCAACGCCCAGCGCGAAGACGCACCAGGCCTACCCGGTATGGACTGGCGAAGAATGGCGCGGCGACGATCCGAAGCGCAAAGGGATTGAGTTTCCAAAAGAAAACGCCATGCGCCAGGGCATCATCTGCCCGGACGGGATCTGGCGATACATCATCACGATGGAAGACGCCATCAAAGGCGGGCTGGGTGCGCTCGTCGATATTGAGCGGCTCCGCAACAAGTACAACCCGACCGCGTTCGCCATGCTCTACATGTGCCAGTTCGTTGACAGCAAAGACGCGGTCTTCAAATTCTCGACGCTGGTCGGCTGCGAAGTGGACCGGGCAACCTGGGGCGATTATGACCCGACCGCCGCGCGGCCATTTGGTAACCGCGAAGTGTGGGCGGGCTTCGACCCGTCGCGCTCCGGTGACAACTCCACTTTTGTGATAATCGCGCCGCCCATTCACGACGGCGAACGCTTCCGCGTGCTGGCCTGCTGGCAATGGCAGGGCTTTAACTTTAGCTGGCAGGCTGACCAGATACGCCAGCTTATGCGCCGCTTTAATATTACCTACATCGGGATCGACACAACCGGCATTGGGAAAGGGGTGTATGACCTGGTCAGCAAGTTTGCCCCGCGCGAAGCGAACGCCATTCTTTACAGCGTCGAAAGTAAAAACCGCCTGGTAATGAAGATGATCGACGTCGTGGAACGTAAACGCATCGAATGGGCAAAAGACGCCATAGATGAAACCAACAAAGAGCGCGTCGAAATCCCCGCGTCGTTTATGGCTATCCGGCGCACCACAACTAACAGCGGCAACGCGTTAACGTTCGTTGCTGAACGTTCCGACGCAACCGGCCACGCGGATGTTTTCTTTGCTATCTCGCACGCCGTAATAAACGAACCTATCGATCACGAATTTGACCGCCCATCGACCTGGGCTTTTGGGAATGCAGCATGACGACAAAGAAACAGCGTAAAGCGAAAAAATTCAGGGCAATGACCGGCAACAACGTTGAAACGTTCACGCCGGGGCGCGGCAGCGTGATCACCTTTGGCGAACCGGAACCCATCCTGACGACCGGCACCGATTACCACAACATCTGGTATGACAACGAGGCGAATCACTGGCGGCTCCCGATTGACCGGCTGGCGCTGGCTCAGTTGCCAAACCTTAACGGCCAGCATGGTGGCGTATTGTATGCGCGGCGCAACATGGTTGCCGGTGGCTATATCAGCGGCGGCCTGACGCCTGACCAGGTCGAACAAGCGGTCTTTGATTATCTGCTGTTTGGCGACGTCGCAATCCTGAAAATTCGTAACGTATTCGGGGAGGTGATCGACCTGCTGCCGCTGCCGTCGCTTTATCTGCGCTGCCGTAAAGACGGAACGTTCGCCGTTCTCCAGGAAGGGCCAGCGCTGATTTATGACCCGGAAGACATTATCTTCTTTAAAATGTATGACCCGCGTCAGCAGGTCTATGGCCTGCCGGATTATATCGGCGGGATCCATTCCGTTTTACTTAACAGCGAAGCGACCATCTTCCGCCGCCGCTACTACAACAACGGTGCGCATATGGGCTTTATTCTGTATACCAGCGACCCAAATTTAACGCTGGAAATGGAAAACGAAATCAAAGACAAGATTGCGCAGTCCAAAGGGCTGGGCAACTTCCGCAACATGTTTATCAACATCCCGAAAGGCGACCCGGACGGGGTCAAAATCCTGCCGGTGGGTGAAGTCAGCGCAAAGGATGAATTCCAGAACATCAAAGGGATCACCGCGCAGGATATCTTTACCGCGCACCGCTTCCCCGCAGGGCTTGCGGGCATCATCCCGACGAACGGCGCGGTAATGGGTAACCCTGAAACCGCCCGAACGACCTACCGGAAAGACGAGGTTATCCCGTTGCAGCGTAAATTTATGAATGGGGTTAACAATGACCCGGAAATCCCGCCGCGCTTACACCTTAATTTTGACGTTGAATTGCCGGTAATTACCGCCGATAAGGGCGAAAAATGAACGTAATTAGTTTAAAATCATCCCCATTGTTAGCAATGGCGTGCGGGGTGGTGAACATGCGAGTTTTTAAAATTAAATGTCCTGAATGCGGTCAACCGGCCATCATTCGTAAATCAGACTGGAAAGATAAAAAACTGGCGGACTTATACTGCGCTTGCACCGAAGTTGAATGCGGCCACACGTTTGTTTTTAACGCCTCGTTTTCTCACACTCTCAGCCCCAGCGGGCTGACCGGTAATAAGCTGGTCAAATTCCTGATTGACCGGCTCAAGCCAGAAGAACGCCAGTTTGCGCTGGACCTGCTCAACGGCCAGACCGCATAAAAGAAGCCCGCATCAAGCGGGCTTTTTTATTACGACCATTCCAAAGACGCGGACTCTTTGCCGCCCGCTCCCGCAGAATCCCGCCGCCCGTCGCAACCAGTTGCGACGGCCAGCGAGATTTACTTATCGTTTCGGTGGTTGACCCTCAGCGGCGGCCACCATCTTTCTGTATTCGCCGACCGGATCGAACCGCAACCGTGAGATATCAACGCCGTGGTTATCCCTCAGCCGTTCCCATAATTTGTTTACCGTGCCGGATTCGTCGTATTGCTGACGCGTAATTAACTCACCGCCCGAACTGGCGCGGTAAACCTGCCCGTTAATTTCCAGCCTGCTGCCTTTCAGCAGTGAAATTGCCTGCGCTTCGGAAATATCCAGCCCATAAAGGGAGGCATCGGCCAGCAAACTGGCAACCGCTGGCGCAAGCGCGGCCCGTCTGGCGCTTTCCTCAGCCGATTTTGAGTTGATTTTCTCCACTGCGGCCCGCCAGGCGACATCCAGTTCACTGCCTGGGTCATACGGTGAATCTGTTTTCACCCTTCTGACTGGCGTTTCCCGTAACCGGCGAACCAGCTTGCGCCGCGTGGCCGCATCCATGTTTTCAAAATCGACCATTTCTTCCTCTGAATCGTCTGTCACATCCTCCACGTCAGGCGCAAAATCGGTGATTTTTTCGTCTTCCGTAGAGTTATTGACAGAACTCCAAGCGTCGCCGGGTGGCGACGGCAAAACGTCAACCCCCAAACCAGGGCCGCTTTTGGCCCCGGTGGTGGCTTTGGATTTGGCGCGGATTGTCCACTTAACCAGACGCGTGCAAATGCGTGACCCTTCGCCCAGACGTGGCGACCAGACCCCGAAGACCTTTTCAGGGATCTCACAGTAGGCGTTCATTTCATCGGCTGGCTGATAGGCGAGGCGGACGACATAGTTTTCACGCGGGATCAACACACCGCCCTGGCGCAAAATGTATGTGGCGAAGCAACCCACATCGGCAGCAGCGCAGACCGCATCCATTTCGGGATCTGCCAGCATTACCGCGCCACGTTTGAAGGTATTCGCGATTTTGCGCTGGTTGGTTAGCTGGTTGCTCAGTTTGCGCAGTTCGCGATAAACGGATACGGGCGGCTGGCCCAGCGGCTGAAACTGGCGGATGCGGTGAAGCGATGCCCACGCCATTGCATATTTGGCTGTTTCATTTAGCGGCTTGCCCGTCTCGTCGTCCAGCTCACCGGCCAGCGCGTGGCCGTCGATATTCTTGGAAATATATTTCGCGATGTAGGCTGTAGCTGACCCCTTGCGCGGGTCCATTTTTTTGGACTTGAAGCGAGCGCCGGTATTGCGGCCCAGTTCGTCGCGGTCCTCCGCAATGAAGTAAGCGCGAAGGATCGCGACGGTGGCTTTAACTTCCGCCTGCGGCATGAATAACAGGGCGTGCCAGTGCGGCGTGCCGTCGTGGTGTGGCTCCGCGACACGGAAGCCATAAGGGCGCAAATCTTCACGCTTCAGTTTGGCGGTTGCGCGGTTCCAGACGCGGCATAAATACCGCTGCGCCTGGGCAACGGTGGTGTGATTCCACTTGCTGTTATGGTGACCGGATTCGACATTGCTGTGATATTTGGACGGGCAAGTGATGGTCAGGAAGATGCCCACATCGCCGCGCTGTTGTGCGACAAGCTCCACGCCCGCCATACGCGCCATTAACTCATGGCGGCGGATCGCCGGATTGGACGTGGACTTGTTTATCATATCTTCAAGCGATGAAACGTTGCCGTCTTCGTCTACAAGCTCATGACTCTTGAAAAATTCGCGGTTCTTCCGGCGCTGTTCCTGCCACTCAACCAGGCTTGATGCGCTTACATAGGCGTGGGCCTTGCGATGAACTGCGCCGACTGCACGCAACTGGTTTTCGCGCCAGTCACAGCGAAGACGCCAGATTTTACGGCCCCACCAGTCCGGCGAGCACATACGCAGAATGGCGGTAAAGATCCGATCACGTTCCCACGGCGCGGTCCATGCGGGCGGCACAACGCGAAGGGCCAGCATTTCGCGGCCCAGGTGGCAATAAATCCAGTCCAGTTCCTCAACGCTCATGCCCTCGGCGGTCAGGCCCAAAGCGGCGCACTCGGTTTCAAGCATTTCCGCCAGGCGGCTGGCAATCTCATGCGCGGCGCTTAACGCTTCCCGTTTGGTGAAATCTGCCAGGCGTTGCCAGCGGCCATGCCAGTAGGCGGCCAGTTCGCTGTTAACGTCTGTCGCAACGCCTTGTTTGCTGCGCACGACATCAAGACGCAGTAATGATTTTTTCACGGTCCCCATAAGAAAATCATTAATGTGTCGGGCTTCACGGTTGGCGCGTAACCAGTCGATTTTTTTGCGCCAGACTTCGCGGATAAAAAACGGCTCAGACAACAAACGGGCCTCCACTCCCTCCGGCGTGCTGGCCCATGCGGCTGCGGCGGCCTTTGCGGCGGCCATATCTTTTCTGACCATTTCTTGATGTACGGCAAACGGCAGGCCGTGCGGCTCGTATTTGTCCAGCGCATGGATCAGCGCTCCACGATTGCGAACCTCAGCCGGGTTATAACCGGCGCGTTTGATAAGCCGGTCGATATGCTTTTCAACGGCAGGATGATGCGCCACCGCCCCGGCGAGCGGGGCAAGTTTTGCAGATTCAAAGGTAAACGCCCCGATAGCGGGGCGGGGCTTATTCCAGGGCCAGGCGAAATCCGTCATTTCTTACTTTCCACGTTGTACTTTTCGTGGGTCAGCAATGACCAGACCTTGCCGCCGTCCTTACTCAACAACCGCCAGCGACGGCCCAGACGGATCACCAGGTAATGATGTGGTACGATGCGGGAATAATTTTTCCGGCCTTTCGCGTACTGGCTTAATTCAGCGGTTGCACGCTTGCTTACGCACAGCGGCGCGGCGCATGAAATCTGCAAACGGGTAGCCATCAAAACACCTCGACATCTTTTGCGGGATCGAAGCCTATCCAGGGTGAATATCCGGCACAGGGGCCGCAATCAGGACAGCAACCACCACCGGCACGCCCGCAGCCGTCGCACACTTTGAGGACGCCGATCACCTCGCTGGCGGCTCCCCTGGTAATGGCGTTCGCGCTCACTGAACGGTTAACGCTGATTTCCTGGAATTTGAAAGCGCTGTAAATATCACGGGTGGCGGGGGTATCACTGTTTGACAGGATCACCGGCGAACCAGTCAGGCGGTTGGCAGCCAGTAGGGCCGCAGCTAACTGGCGGTGTTGTTTCTCACCAAACGGGGCGATGTGGTACTGGGTAAAATTGGCTGTTTCGCTCGCTGGCAGGTACGGCGGATCGCAGTAGATAACGGCATCGCTGCCAATCATGATTTTTAATGTGCTCTGGTAGTCGCAACAAACGAAAACGGCTTTCGTGTCGTTGGCCTTTTCAGAGAACAAGCGGATCTGTTCTTCGGGGAAGTAAGGCGGGGTTTTATGCTTACCAAAGGGAACGTTATATCCGCCCTGGCGGTTGTAGCGCACAACGCCGTTATAGCCGTGACGGTTAAGGTAAAGGAATTGCGCAGCGCGAAGGATCTTGCCCGCGTCCGGGCCGTTTTCGAAAACTTCACGCGAAGAAAGATTATCTCTGGCACGGGCGTTGAAATCATCCCGGACCCACTGATAACCGTCTTTATCGCCATACACCTTAAACAACGGGCGGGCGGCGTTAATCACCGCGTCCGGCCAGCGCGTTATCTGGCGGTAAAGGTTAATCAGGTCTGGATTGATATCACCCAGGATATAACGGCGATATTCAGTATTGAGGAAGACAGAAGCACCGCCGACGAACGGTTCAACCAGGCAATCCGCCTTAGGCAGAACGGGCAGCAGATCGGGAATTACGCGGCTTTTACCACCAGGCCATTTCACAAGCGAACGAATCATTTTACTTTCTCCAGGGTGCAAGAAGCCCGACGCGTTAGCGCCTGTTTCTTTTTTGTGGTCAGTTATTTGTTAATTGGTTGGTTTGTCTGGCTCTGGCGGCTTGTCACGTAAAGCCTGCATTTCAGCGCGGGGCGCGGCGTAGTCCTCAAATTCCCACGGCATTGACGCGGCGAACTCTGAAAGGCGCTTAATCCCCATCATCAGGCAGGTTTGTTCCGCTTCGGTCAGATCAGCAAAAGCTAAATTCAGGTGGCGGCGGGTCAGTTGTGGTAAACCGGCCACGCGGCTGGCCGCATCATTCGCCAGGATGAAAACCACTTTCTTGCGAGTTTCATCCAGGCGATTGAAGCGGGTTGCCGTATCGTTCACGCGGTTGGCGTTCAAACTGGCTTGCAGTCGGGCGCGTTGTTCCAGAAAACTGCGGCGTCCCGGTTGCTGTCCTGTTTTATCCATGAACATATCCACCTCACCAGAACTAAGCGAAGATGCCCATCAGGCGGGCGAACCAGCGGCGCTTATTGCGCGGACGAGACATAAACGGCAAACGTGACTGTTTGATGAACTGCACGTCGGTTGCCTTTGGCTGGAAGAAGCGACCGTCCGGGGTTTCAATCCAGCCACGGGTGTGGGCGCGGTGTGTTACCTGCTGGCTTTTGGTTAACAGGCTTGCGAAAGAAGGGCTTGTCGTCAGCGTAGTCATGATTAACCTCGTTACCGTTAGCAGGCGCGTTGAAGTGAAAAGGAGTTTCGGCGGGTGCGCTTATGAGTTTGAAGCGCTTTCCCTGTTACCTGGCGATATGTTTTCTTGTCCCGCATCAGGCGATCGATGTAGTGCTTTTCTTCTGGGGTGATTAGTGCGCGGCAATGCGCAACGGCGGCCCAGTATTCTTGCAGCATGATGAAACGTTTAGGACGCTTCGAACCTGGCATCCCTTCGCGATGAACTGGCAATTGTGCGCGGTCCATTAGGTTGCGAACGCTCTTTAATGTGCGGCCCGTCAGGTAAGCGAATTCAGCAGGAGTAACGAAAATTTGCTCTTGCAGTTCTTCGGTTTTCATATCCCGGATCGCTGCGGCTTGAGACTCTGTCATTTTGCAGACAGACTTGATCCGTGTTGGCTCTAGAGGGTTTTGTCGGAAATCCGACATAGTTTTGATATCTCGATTTTCTATCATTTGTTAGACTCCTAAGTTAACCATTCATGAGGCTTATTAAGTCCATTTATGGTTCTTATGACATTGTCTCAACATGAGGTGAATGTCTCATTTGTGGGTAACTATATGGAGATCTCGTAATCATGTCAATTTCTCAAGGTGAAAAACTCGCCCTAATCCGTGACTCTGAACGCCTAACTAAGCAACAACTCGTTGATTTAGTAGGACTAAACTATACGACTTATCATGGATATGAACGCGACAAGTCCAAAATGACTCTTGAAGCGGCAATCAAAATTTTCGGACACCCTAGGTTTAACAAATATCAGGACTGGTTTATGTACGACCGTACAGACGAAAGCCGGGGCCAAATCGCTCCGGCTCTCGCACACTCTGGGCATACTGCAACAACCTCGCAGCACTCAGACCAAAAGACTGGTTAACAATTTACGCATGTTATTTGTGTGATAAATGTACTGTTACAACTTGTCATACCAGTATGCAAAACGATCACACAAAGAAACGCATTACCATTGGAGGGCTTCAATATGTCAGTTAAGAAGCTCGAAGATGGACGCTATGAAGTGGATGTAAGGCCGCGCGGGCGCGATGGAAAACGCATTCGGCGGAAGTTTGATAGAAAGGCAGATGCCCACGCATTTGAACGCAGTATCATTGCCAAATTTCAGAATCATGATTACCTGAATAAACCGGCAGATAAACGAAAACTAAGCGAGTTTATTGCGCTCTGGTGGCAGTTAATCGGACGAAACAAAAACTATGCGAACCGCAGACTAAGCGCGGTTAATTGTATCTGCCAGGATATGGGTGACCCCATGCTTTACCAGCTTGATGCGCGTTGCATTATTGATTACCGGGCATACCGGCTGGAGCAGGGGATCAAAGCTTCAACGATAAATCATGACCTTTTCGCTTTGAGTGGGATTTTCAAGTCAATGGCGGAGATCGACGAGTTCCACGGGGAAAACCCTGTGACATCGGTTGCCGCGTTGAAAGAACCCAAAACCGAAATGTCATACCTCACACAGACCGAAGTTGATCGGCTTTTGTCGTTATGTTCGGGGGATTACTACCGCATCGCGGTTTTATTGCTGGCTACCGGTGCGAGGTGGGGTGAGGCATACAATCTGAAAGCGGAAAATATTGTCGGTAACAGAGTTATGTTTACCCTGACAAAAAACGGTGAAAGGCGCGTTGTTCCGATATCTGATGATATCGCCAGGATAATTAAACACAGGGAATCAGGGCGGCTTTTCCGGGTCAGTTACAAAACGTTCCGCTTGAGGATGAAGGAAGCAAAACCCAACTTGCCAGATGGACAGGCGGCCCACGCTTTGCGGCATACGTTCGCAACGCACTTCATGATGAAGGGGGGCAACATCATTGCCTTACAGCGAATTTTGGGGCATGCGGATATTTCGCAAACGATGGTTTACGCACACTTCGCACCAGACTATTTGCTGGACGCTGTGAGCTATAATCCTCTCAGTGGAATGTCCACATTGTGTCCACACTCTGGAGGCAATGAGGGGGTTTTAAAGGCAAGTTAAGTCTTTAAAATATTGATTCGGCGCAGTACCTTACAGGGCTGCGCCTTTCAGCATCCCACCATCAAGGGGAAGGTCAAGGGGGAAATGTGAATATCAGTGATGTTGCGAAAAAAACCGGATTGACCAGCAAAGCGATCCGTTTTTATGAAGAGAAGGGGCTGGTGACACCGCCGCTGCGCAGTGAAAATGGCTACCGCAGTTATACGCAACGGCATCTGGATGAACTGACGCTGCTGCGCCAGGCGCGGCAGGTGGGATTTAACCTTGAAGAGTGCGGCGAGCTGGTCACCTT
>Ga0302349_1000876_pt1 | contig 28608 bp, 25 predicted proteins | sample PhyAR1_FD_202176 | JGI IMG/M metagenome (GOLD analysis project Ga0302349, IMG submission 202176) | Leaf surface microbial communities from alfalfa plants in UC Gill Tract Community Farm, Albany, California, United States - DLSL A.R1... | ecosystem: Host-associated > Plants > Phyllosphere >...
TAACATTGATTCAACCGTGCTGCTGCCCGATGTGGTGGTTGGCCGATCCTGCCGTCTGCGCCGCTGTGTGATTGATCGCGCCTGCGAGCTGCCAGAAGGAATGGTTATCGGCGAAAACCCTGATGAAGACAGTCGCCGGTTTCACCGTTCGGATGAAGGCATCGTACTGGTTACCCGCGCCATGCTGGCTAAACTGGCCAGGGCCGGGCAGTAAGCGATAGCGGAACACACGCAATCGGCACGCGGATCGTGCCTGATAACTTAATGAGGTCGAGGATGCAGGTTTTACATGTCTGTTCAGAACTTTTCCCGCTGCTTAAAACGGGCGGACTGGCTGATGTAGTCGGGGCATTACCTCAAGCACAAATTGCGGGTGGCACGGATACGCGGGTGTTATTGCCCGCTTTTCCAGCATTGCGCAAGGGCATACCTGATCTTCAGGTGGTTACAGAACTGGATACCTTTGCCGGACATGTGCGATTACTGTTTGGTGAGTTTAACGGGGTAGGCATCTACCTGATTGACGCGCCGGGGCTCTATGACCGTCCGGGCAGTCCGTATCATGATGAGTCGCAGTTTGCCTACGTCGATAACTATCTGCGCTTCGCGCTGCTCGGCTGGATGGGCTGTGAGCTGGCGTGCGGGCTGGATGCGATGTGGCGACCGGATATTGTTCATGCCCATGACTGGCATGCTGGCCTGACCTGCGCCTATCTGGAGGCGCGCGGTCGCCCGGCGAAATCGGTGTTCACCGTGCATAACCTGGCCTATCAGGGGCTGTTCGCGGCGCATCACATGGAAGAGATTGGTCTGCCGTGGTCGTTTTTCAGCATGTATGGCCTGGAGTTTTTCGGCCAGATCTCGTTCCTCAAAGCGGGCCTCTACTACGCCGATCACGTCACGGCGGTCAGCCCGACCTATGCGCATGAAATCACCTCGGCCGAGTTTGGTTATGGTATGGAAACCTTACTGGCACAGCGGATGCTCGAAGGCCGCCTGAGCGGCATTCTCAACGGCGTGGACCCGTCAATCTGGGACCCGGCGCATGACCTGCTGCTCAGCGCGCGCTATAACCGCGACACGCTGGAAGCCAAGGCGGAAAACAAACGTCAGCTGCAGGTGGCGATGGGGCTGAAGGTGGATGATAAGGCGCCGGTGTTCTGCGTCATCAGCCGTCTCACCAAACAGAAAGGGCTGGATCTGGTGCTGGAAGCGCTGCCGGGCCTGCTGGCGCAGGGCGGACAGCTGGTGCTGCTGGGGCAGGGCGACGCCGAGCTGCAACAGGGCTTCCTCGCCGCGGCGGCCGAGCATCCGGGCAGCGTCGGCGTTCAGATTGGCTATCACGAGGCGTTTTCGCACCGCATTGTCGGCGGCGCGGATGTGATTGTGGTGCCGAGCCGATTCGAGCCGTGTGGTCTGACCCAGCTCTATGGCCTGAAGTATGGTACGTTGCCATTGGTGCGTCGCACCGGCGGCCTGGCCGATACGGTCAATGACAGTTCATTAGAGAACCTGGCGGACGGTATCGCCAGCGGTTTCAGTTTTGAAGATGCTAACGCCTGGTCGCTATTGCGGGCTATCCGGCGTGCCTTTGTGTTGTGGTCTCGTCCTTCGCTGTGGCGTTACGTTCAGCGCCAGGCTATGGGGATGGACTTTAGCTGGCAGGTGGCGGCACAAGCCTACCGTGATCTCTACCAACGTTTGATGTAACGGATTGGGAAACTGGATATGAACGCACCTTTCACTTACGCCTCACCAACGTTGACGGTTGATGCCTTAAAGCATTCGATTGCCTACAAGCTGATGTTTACCATCGGTAAAGATCCTTCTATCGCCAATAAGCATGAGTGGCTTAACGCCTCGCTGCTGGCGGTGCGCGACCGGATGGTTGAGCGCTGGCTGCGTTCCAGCCGTGCTCAGCTGTCGCAGGATGTGCGGCAGGTCTATTACCTGTCGATGGAGTTCCTGATGGGCCGCACGCTGGGCAATGCGCTGCTGGCGATGGGGATTTATGACGATCTGAACCAGGCGCTGGATGAGATGGGGCTGGATCTGGCCGAGCTGATGGAAGAGGAGAACGATCCTGGCCTCGGCAATGGCGGTCTGGGTCGCCTGGCGGCCTGCTTCCTCGACTCGCTGGCGACGCTGGGGATGCCCGGTCGCGGCTACGGCATTCGTTATGATTACGGCATGTTCAAACAGAACATTGTGGAAGGTGAGCAGAAAGAGTCACCGGATTACTGGCTTGAATATGGTAATCCGTGGGAATTTCAGCGCTTCAATACCCGTTACAAAGTGCGGTTCGGTGGCCGGGTGCAGCATGAAGGCGCGAAGGTGCGCTGGCTGGAGACAGAAGAAATTCTGGCAATGGCCTATGACCAGATCATTCCTGGCTTTGACACCGATGCTACCAATACGCTGCGGTTATGGGGCGCGCAGGCGAGTAACGAAATCAACCTCGGTAAATTCAACCAGGGCGACTATTTCGCGGCGGTGGAAGATAAAAACCACTCCGAGAACGTGTCCCGCGTGCTCTATCCCGATGACTCAACCTATTCTGGTCGTGAACTGCGTCTGCGTCAGGAGTATTTCCTGGTCTCGGCCACCGTACAGGACATTCTCAATCGTCACTGGCGGATGCACCAGACCTGGGATAACCTGGCCGATAAAATCGCCATCCACCTGAATGACACGCACCCGGTGCTGGCGATCCCTGAACTGATGCGCCTGCTGATCGACGAACATAAGTTCAGCTGGGACAACGCGTTTGACGTCTGCTGTCAGGTCTTCTCTTACACCAACCATACGCTGATGACTGAAGCGCTGGAGACCTGGCCGGTCGATATGATTGGCAAAATTCTGCCGCGCCATCTCAGCATCATTTTCGAGATTAACGACTTCTTCCTGAAAACCATTCAGGACTACTACCCGGATGACTGGGATCTGCTGTCGCGCATTTCGATTATCGACGAGAACGACGGACGCCGGATTCGCATGGCGTGGCTGGCGGTGGTGGTCAGCCACAAGGTTAATGGCGTCTCTGAATTGCACTCCAACCTGATGGTGCAGTCGCTGTTTGCCGATTTCTCGCGTCTGTTCCCGGGCCGTTTCTGCAACAAGACCAACGGCGTTACACCGCGTCGCTGGCTGGCGCTGGCCAATCCGGCACTCTCTGAGGTGCTGGATGAGGAGATCGGCCGCAACTGGCGTACCGATCTCAGCCAGCTCGGTGAGCTCAAGGCGCAGATCGATTATCCGGCCTTTATTGAAAAAGTGGCGGTCGCCAAGCACCAGAACAAGCGGCGTCTGGCTGACTGGGTGGCGAAAAACCTCGATGTGGTGCTGGACCCGAACGCGCTGTTCGATGTGCAGATTAAGCGTATCCATGAGTACAAGCGGCAGCTGCTCAACGTGCTGCATGTGATCACCCGCTATAACCGCATCAAAGCCGATCCCGATGCAGAGTGGGTACCGCGCGTCAATATCTTCGCCGGTAAAGCCGCCTCGGCCTACTACGTTGCCAAACACATCATTCATCTGATCAATGATGTCGCTAAAGTGATCAACAACGATCCGCAGGTGAAGAACAAGCTGAAGGTGGTTTTCATCCCGAACTACAGCGTCAGTCTGGCGCAGATCATTATCCCGGCCGCCGATCTCTCCGAGCAGATCTCCACTGCCGGTACTGAAGCCTCCGGTACCAGTAATATGAAGTTTGCTCTGAACGGCGCACTGACTATCGGCACGCTGGATGGGGCCAACGTCGAGATGCTGGATCACGTCGGTAAAGAGAATATCTTCATTTTCGGTAATACCACGCCGCAGGTGGAAGCGCTGCGCAAAGGGGGATATAACCCGCGCCAGTATTACGAAGAGGATCAGGAACTGCATCAGGTGCTGACGCAGCTTGCCTCCGGCGTATTTAGTCCGCAGGAGCCAGGCCGTTACCGTAACCTGTTCGATTCACTGGTCAACTTCGGCGACCACTACCAGCTGCTGGCGGATTACCGCAGCTATGTCGATACCCAGGATAAGGTGGATGCGCTTTACCGTCAGCCGGACGAATGGCAGCGGCGTGCCGCGATGAATATTGCCGGCATGGGCTACTTCTCCTCGGACCGTACCATTCAGGAGTACGCCGATGAGATCTGGAATATCTCCCCGATAAGGTTGTAACGCGATTTCACTCTGCGGCTGAAGCCCTGGCCGCAGAGTGAGCGCCGGTCATCTCCGCCACCGCATTCGCTGTGACCTTCCGCTCTCCCGCCTGACCGCGGCGCCTCGCGCACTCTCCTTCCCGGACTGCCCTGATGGCGCAGGATCGCCGGGATCTTTTCGATCGACTCCCCGGCAGAAGTGCCGCGGCTGCCTTGCCAGATCATATCGGCCTGGCTGACGCATACGTTATTATGCAGCCCGGTTTTTTATGCGTTTCACCTTTTGACCAGACAGGCAGAGCAGACAATGAGTGACAATATTAATCACGAGATTACTTTCCGTAAACTCAGTGTCTTCATGATGTTTATGAACAAAGGCAATATTGCCCGCACCGCAGAAGCGCTGGAGCTGAGCAGCGTCAGCGTTCACCGCGCCCTGCATACGCTGGAAGAAGGCATCGATTGCCCGCTGTTTATTCACAAGGGACGCAACCTGGTGCCGCTACCCGCCGCCTGGACGCTGCTGGAATATTGCCGCGATGTGACGGCGCTGATGGGTAAAGGCATTGAGGAGGCGCGGCTGGTGGCGGGTGTCGGGTGTGGCCGTCTGCGCATCGGCACGCTTTACTCGCTGACGCTGGAGACCATTCCGCGGCTGATTATGGGAATGAAGCTGCGTCGGCCGACGCTGGAGCTTGATCTCACTATGGGCTCCACTCAGATGCTGCTTAACATGCTTGAGGATGAGGCTCTTGACGCGGTACTGATCGCCACCCACAACGGCGAGTTCAGCGACTCGAACTTCGATGTGGTCCCGCTGTTTTATGATGACATTTTCCTCGCCGCACCAGCCGGTGAACCGCTGGATATGACGCGCCAGGCGGATCTGCGTGACTATGCCGATCGCGATTTTGTTTCGCTGGCCGAAGGCTTTGCCACCTATGCCGGTTTTCAGGAGGCGTTTCAGGTAGCGGGTTTTGAACCGAGAGTGGTCACCAGGGTCAATGACATCTTTTCGATGGTCAGCCTGGTGCAGGCCGGTGTCGGGCTGGCGCTGATTCCGGGCCGGATGAAAAAAGTCTACGAAAACAATATCCAGCTGGTCAGCCTGGCCGAGCCTTATCAGATGCGCCAGCAGATTTCGATCGTCTATTCACATCGCCGTGAACGCGATCATGACCTGCTGGCACTGGCGGCAGAAGGGCGGATGTATGCCCGTAGCCTTACTGACTCAGCCGTTTAGCCAGATGCCGCGCCACCTCAACGCTGTTGCGCTCCATGCAGATGGCTTCGCCCTGCCAGCCCGCCTGCAGCGTCAGGCCAGTCAGCACATTGCCTGGCGGCATTTCTATCGCCAGCCGGGCATCGCGCTGGTTGGCTGAAATCACCGCATCATTCCACCGCACCGTCCGCGCCATATTAAAGGCGAGATCGTCGGCAATCTTCTCTGGCTCCCAGATAACCCGTCCGGTCGAACCGCTCAGGTAAGCACAGGTGGGACGCGAAAGTTGGACAGACTCAAACGCGGTCGCCAGTTCAGCGGCAGGTTTATCCAGCAGCGCGCAGTGGGAAGGCACACTCACCGCCAGCCTGACGGCTTTACTCGCCCCGGCGTCCAGCGCGGCTTGCGCCACCCGCGCCATATCCTCATCTCGTCCGGCAATCACTATCTGCGTTTCCGCATTAAGGTTGGCGATATAGGTATTGCTGTCGACCAGCAGCTTCTCCAGCCGGCTGAGCGTCAGCCCGGTGATGGCGGTCAGGCCATAACCCTGCGGATAGGCCTGCTCCATCAGATCGCCGCGCAGCGCCACCAGACGCAGCGCATCGCTGAAATCGAGCGCGCCTGAGATGACCGCGGCGGGATAGGCACCAATCGACAGGCCGCTGACGATATCGGGTTTCAGTCCATGTCTGATCAGCTCGCGCGCCCAGCCAACACCGGCAATCAGCAGGCTGAGCTGGACCGCACGGGTATGGCGCAGCGCATCAGCACTGTCCAGCCGATCGGTCTCATCACCCAGTACGGCGCGTACGCTGTTTAACAGCGCCTCGCCGTCAGGAAGATGCTGCAACATGCCGACCCGCTGCGTGCCCTGGCCGGGAAAAGTAAAAAGAATTTTCATGCGGAATCTCTGCTCCAGGGAGAGGGGGTCAGAACCGGTCCGGTGGCGGTTTTCAACAGCACGCGGCCTTCACGCAGCCACTCGTTAAGGGCAAACGCGCCGAGCGGCGTTTCCACCTGGGTATCCACACGGCACGGCAGCGTTTCGGTTTGGGCCTGCCACTGCTGCAGGTCGTCGCGTGCCAGCGGCTGCGGCGCGCGAATCAGCAAGTCGAGATCGCTGGCAGCGTGCAGCGTCGGTATCCGCGTGGCCAGCGCGTAACCGGTACTGCCGGTGACGCCCCAGCTCCAGGGCCAGACGCTGTCGCTGAGCGCCATCGCCGCCTTTACCGGTGGGTAATCCGCAAACGGCGAACCGAACAGATGTTGCCGTTCGGCCAGCATCTCCGGCGTGACGATGCGCGTAATCCCGGCCGGGTCTGCCCAGCCGGCAGCGCGCTGTTCGCGTGTTACACCGCGCACACCCACCGGAATCAGCCCGGAACGATTCACATCGCGCCTGACCACCACCGGCAGCGCGTGATGCCAGTGCTGACTGACCCACGCTTCGCTGATGGCTGACAGGGCGCGATCTGAACTGAGCCAGAGCAGATCGTGGGGACGCGGTGAACAGCTCATATTACATTCCGGATGTCAGGGTAATGAACAGCGGTAACGATAAAATACACAGAATCGAACTTAATAGCAGCACGGCTTCGGCATCGGGCGACTGCACACCAAAACGGTTGCCGAATACCACGCCAAAGAAGCCCGCTGACAGGGCAATCATCAGAATCGCAGTAATCGCCACCGGACCACTCAGACCCAGTGCCAGTACCAGACCCCAGGCGATAAACGGTTGAATTAACAGTTTAGTTATCGTACCGAAGCCAACTACCGCATTCAGTTTCAGTTTACGTGCCGAGAGGATCACACCGGTCAGGAACAGGGCGGCGGCGGTTGCTGCCAGGCCGAGCGGTTTAATCGCCGCCAGCACCAGATCCGGCATTTTAATACCCAGCGCCGACAATACCACGCCGATCAACGGACCCATCACGATCGGTTTTTTCAGCGAGCGCCACATTAACACCGGCAACATCGTCATGGTTGAACCGTGCGCGGTACCGGCAGCAAACGCCTTTTCACGTTCCAGAATCAGCAGGCACAGCGGTGTCAGCAGCACTGAACCACAGGCGATCGATACCGCAACAGAGAGTGAGGTCGCACCATTTTCACCCAGCACGCTGGAAAGAATCGGCAGGCCCAGCGCGGCGTAGTTCGGCAGCGCAACGGTCAGCGTCAGGACAGCAGCATCCTGAGGCGATTTTTTGAAAACTTTGGTCGCGGTAAAATAGACCGCCGCATAGGTGATCCACATAGCACCGGTAATCACCACGATTAATGGCCATTGCGCCACGATGCCCGGCCAGGGCGTCTGAACCGTCGCACTGAACAGGGCGGCGGGCAGCGCAAAATCCATCACAAAAATATTAAGCAGTGAAACGTCTTTATTATTAACCATTCCAGCCTTACCGGCCCAGAAACCCAGCAGCATGATCACAAAGATTGGAGCAAGAGCATGAACAATTGTATAGATCATAAATCACCTGTATTTAAGAAGAATTCTTGACTAACACGATGTTTATAATTCTAAAAAGCGGCCCTGATTGCGGGGCGGTCATCCGCCCCGTCCAGGCCGTTTCCGGCAGGCTTATTTTTTGTTTTGTAGTCGGTTTACCAGCTGGCGCGCATACGTTCGCGGACCAGAGAGGAGCTGTGGCGATTTTCAGCGCCCAGCCGGTTTTTCAGGCTTGGGTCCTGACGTGCATCAGCGATAGCTTTCTGCAGAGAGATCTCAACCATCGCCAGATCGGCATCTGACGGCGCATCAGGATCGGTCACGGTCAGCATGTCAGAGAGCAGGCCCAGCGTGGCGAAGTTGCTGACGTCATACGCCATCGGCGGAATGGTCGCCGCCAGTTTCTCCAGCGCGTCGACGGTACGCAGCGTGATACGCGCAGCGGACTCTTTACCCATCGCATGGACCAGCACGCCCTGATCGTTGAGCGCGATCAGACGGTTCGCCTGGTAGCCGTGCGCCAGGAATGCGCCGGACATCGCCTTACCGACGATCAGACCAATCACCGGGTGACCGGCCAGACGCGCTTTAGCATAGGCTCCGGCGGCACCGGCCAGCGCCTGATGAATGCCAAACGCCTCTTCACGACGACCATATGCCTGACTTGGCACATCGATGACTGCCACAATCGGCCGTTTCACCGCGCTGTTGCTATCGGCTTCCAGGGTTTCGTTCACCACTTTCGCCAGCGTCCAGCCTTCCAGCAGACCGACTTCGCCTCTGGCGGCACGCGGATAGTGGTTTTCAGCATCCGGGACCACGGCGATAAAACGTACGCTTTCGCCATTGAGTTCGCCGTCAGCCACCTGAACAGAAGGGCACAGCCCGCTCAGGCGCTGCGCATTGGGTGCGAGTTTTTCCAGCCATGTTGCACCGCGGCTGCTTGTCTGGCTCATTATTTTTCCTCCCGGGCGAAAAGCTGTTTGATGATGGCGGTATCAGCCTGCTGACGCGTATCAAAGTTGCTCAGACGCGGCAGGAAATCCGCATACTTATCACTGCGGTGCTGCGCCGGTACGCCTTTGGCAATGAAGTCGTTCATCGCGGTTTTCACCGCATTGACGCCATCGCTGACCAGCGCGTCCACCAGGCCACTGGCATAGCGGATTTCGCCGCCGGTCATGCTCCAGATAAACGGGCGATCGCGGGAGTCATACTCTTCAATACCCGCTTCCTGCTCAATAACCTGCGGGCCGTTAAGGCCGAGGCGTGCTTCGCGAGTGACGATCAGGTAGCTGCAGAGCGCAGCCGCGATAGACATCCCGCCGAAGCAGCCGACGGTACCGGCAATGATGCCGATCACCGGGGTGTAGCGACGCAGGTCAACAATTGCGGCATGAATATCGGCAATCGCCGCCAGCCCCAGATTCGCCTCCTGCAAGCGGACGCCACCGGTTTCGAGGCACAGCACCGCCTGAGTCGGGGTGCCGTTGCGGTTATCTTCGGCGGCCAGCTCCAGCGCTGCGGCCATTTTCGCGCCGGAAACTTCGCCCATGCTGCCGCCCTGGAAGGTCCCTTCGATGGCAATCACCACCGCAGGCTGACCGTTCAGCGTACCGCGTGCCACCACCATGCCGTCATCTGACTGCGGAATCACACCCTGCGGTGCCAGCCACGGTGACATGATGCCTTCAAAAGGGTCGAGCAGTTCGCGGTAGCTGCCGTCGTCCAGCAGCGCGCGCGCGCGTTCGCGGGCACGTAATTCAATAAAACTGGCATCGTTACGCATGACTCACCTCCTCAAATACCTGTTCAATACGGATGCGCGCGACGCCAGGCGTGGCGCCAAAGTCGTGAATAACCAGCTGTCCGGCAGGCAGGCCGTTGATCAGATTCAGGCGGTCAAACAGCGCCTTCCAGCGGGCGTCGCTGTTATCCAGTGAGGTGGTGATATCAATATTCAGCGTTTGCCCTTCGGTTGCGGTGTACAGCACTTCCATATCACCGGAACCAACGACCCCTGCCAGGGCTTTACCGCTGAGTGCGCGGTTAGCAGGGAAAGATAATGTGATGTGTTCCATAACGACCTCTAATTAAAAGAGTGGTGGGCGGCCGGAGAGATCCGGTCGACAAACAGCGTCGCGGCCAGCAAATCGGCGGCACCGCCTGGCGAGGCGTTCAGCGCCAGCATGCGGTGATCCAGACGGGCGAGGGCGGCCTGACCTTCAGCGGTGCGGCAACCACCGGCCAGCAGCACCGCGCGGGCGCCGCGCTGCATGGTTTCCAGTCCGGTCATGCCGGCGCGTGACAGCACGCAGGTATCGCTGAGCGAGGTCATAATCGCCATCAGTGCGTCCAGGCGGGCTTCGCTTTCGCGGGCACCGGCGGCCCGGCTGCGCAACAGCTGCGGCAACGCCCGTTTCATCACGTGTGGAAACGCCTGTTGTGCCTCCTCACGCGCGCCGGGCACCTGATAGCGGTGGCTCGCTTTCAGCCCCTTGCTGAACAGTTTCGGTGCCGCCCGGTCGGGCAGACTCGCCAGCGTCGCTGCGGTACGGGTCAGCTGATCGGCACTGGCTTCACCGCCGTGCATCGCCGCCGCGCTGACCAGCAGGCCCAGCGCCCAGATCGCGCCACGGTGAGTATTCACGCCGCCGGTGGCCGCCATCATCTGCTGCTCGCCTTCCCGTCCCAGACGTCCCACCGTTTCGCGCAGGGCGATATCGGCCGGGCGCATCCAGCTCTGCCGGGCCAGCGCCAGGAAGGTCGGTACCAGGCTCTCGGCGGAACGCTCCATCAGGGCAAGCGTTAAATCGAGATGCGCGCCGTTTCCCCGGCTGTCGACCAGACCCGGCTTTGGACTCAGCCGCGCTTCGTCGGTCAGACAATCGCGCGCTGTCATCGCCAGCCGGCTGGCCTGCGCCTCGGGTTGAGTCTGCGACAGGAGTTTCATTACCAGCTCCGGAATTTAGCGGGTGGGTTATAAAGACCGCCCGACCATTCCACCAGGTCAGAGACGCTGCTGGCGGCCAGCAGTGAGCGCGTCGCATCGGAGCGACGGATGCCCATATCTTCCGGATAGACCACTTTGCCGCTTTTACGCAGCGCAGCGACGCGCGCCGCATCGACGCCAAGACCGATATCGGTGATGCCGGCTACCGCAGCGACCATCGCGCGGCGCTCTTCAAGGCTTTCAGCACGATAGAGATAGGCAATCCCCTCTTCGGTCAACACATGGGTAACGTCATCGCCATAAATCATCACCGGGGCCAGCGGCATACCGGTCGATTTCGCCACTTCAACGGCATCCAGGGTTTCAACGAAGGTTGGTTTTGCCCCGGCCTGGAAGGTTTCCACCATCTGCACCACCAGTTTTTTCCCGCGCTGCATTGGGTCCGGCTCGGTGATCATATTGAGCCAGGCAGGCGAGGCATGACGTCGGCCGTGGGGATCGTGTCCCATGTTAGGCGCACCGCCGAAGCCTGACAGGCGACCACGGGTAACGGTCGAAGAGTTTGCCAGCCCATCAACCTGCAGAGTGGCGCCGATAAACATATCGACCGCGTACTGACCGGCCAGCTGACAGAAGGCGCGGTTAGAACGCATCGAGCCGTCGCTGCCGGTGAAGAAGATGTCGGGACGGGCGCGAATGTACTCTTCCATACCCAGCTCGCCGCCGAAGCAGTGCACGCTCTCAACCCAGCCGCTCTCGATGGCCGGGATCAGCGTTGGATGCGGATTCAGCGTCCAGTGTTTACAGATTTTGCCTTTCAGGCCGAGCTGTTCACCGTAGGTCGGCAGCAGTAGCTCAATCGCGGCGGTATTAAAACCGATGCCGTGGTTAAGCGACTGCACCTGATGCTCGGCGTAGATGCCTTTGATCGCCATCATCGCCATCAGGATATGTTCCTGCTTGATCAGGCGCGGATCGCGGGTAAACAGCGGTTCGATAAAGAACGGTTTGTCTGCCACCACGATGTAGTCGATCCAGGAGCCAGGGATATCGACGCGTGGCAGGTCGGTTTCGTCATCGACCAGTTCATTGACCTGGGCAATCACGATACCGTCACGAAACGCGGCGGCTTCCACCAGCGCAGGGGTATCTTCCGTACTTGGACCGGTATAAAGATTACCTTTGCGGTCCGCTTTATAACCGGCAATCAGCGCGACGTTCGGGCTGAGATCGACGTAGAGACGGGAATAGAGTTCGATATAGGTATGGATGGCGCCGATTTCCAGCTGGCCATCTTCTAACAGCTGAGAAATACGCAGGCTTTGCGGACCGGAAAAAGAGAAGTCGAGTTTACGGGCAATGCCTTTCTCGAAAATATCCAGATGCTCGCTGCGACCGACGCTTGGCATAATCATGTGCAGGTCGTGGATTTTGGCCGGATTCACCTCAGCCAGCGTGCGTGATAAGAAATCAGCCTGTTTCTGGTTGTTCCCTTCCAGCACCACGCGATCACCCGGTGCAATCAGTTTTTCGAATGCTTCAACGGCTCTTTCAGTAGGAATGACTTTGCCATCAACAGGAAAAGAAGCCAGACGCCGCGCTTTTTCACTGCGGCGTGTGTTCCATTCCCGGGCAGGCGTTTGGCCTGTGTTCATTTCAACCTCCTGATTAAAATAACGGATATGTCGTTTTGCTAAGAGAAGTCTCTACTTTCTTGATCGGTGGTTCAATTAAGCAAAAAGCCTGAACGTTAGATTTACAGTAACAATAAGAGATGACCGTTTTGATAAGCGAAACAGAAAGATTTGAGTTTAGGCGCTCAGGAAATATCTGAATGGAGAACGGGTATTCCGTGTAAAGAATGGTGTGGGAGTCGCATAATAAATAAATAAGTGGCGGTAAAAATAAAAAGTCTGCTAGCGAAGCGTGGGGGCGACGCAGACGCAGTAAAACCATCCTGGCCTGTGCTGCGCGGATAAAAAAAGCAGGCCGGAGCCTGCTTTCTGATGCGGTATCGTCAGATTATGACGCCAGCGACAGGGCGGGTTTCGCTTTCTGCGCCAGCCATTCTGCCACGCGGGCCTGCTGCTCTTTGCTCAGCCACATGCCCTGCTTGGTACGACGCCAGATCGCATCCTCTACTTCACGCACCCATTCATGCTGCACCAGGTAACGTAACTCGGCTTCATAAAACTCATGACCGAAGTTCTCGCCCAGATCGTCCAGGCTCTTCGCACCGGCCAGCAGCGTTTCGGTATTGCTGCCGTAAGTGCGGGCAAAGTGGCGCGCCATGTTTTCGCTGATGAACGGATAGCGGCGGCGCAGGCTGGCGGCGTAATCTTCGCGGGTGCCGGAAATATTGCCGCCCGGCAGCACGCAGTTCTTCGTCCAGGCCGGACCGGCATTCGGGTAGTACTTCGCCAGCTTCTCCAGCGCATGTTCCGCCAGCTTACGGTAAGTGGTCAGCTTGCCGCCGAACACCGACAGCAGCGGTGCCTGACCGTTATCGTCACGCACATCCAGCGTGTAATCACGGGTAATCGCCTGCGGTGAATCTGATTCATCGTCACACAGCGGACGAACACCGGAATAGGACCAGACAATGTCATCAGCGGTCAGCTGCTTTTTAAAGTGACCGTTGAACACTTTCAGCAGATAGTCGGTCTCGCTGTCGTCGATATGCACGTTTTTCGGATCGCCTTTGTACTCCACGTCGGTGGTACCGATGATAGAAAATTCATCCATCCACGGGATAACAAACACGATACGGTTATCTTCGTTCTGCAGAATGTACGCCTGCTTCTCGGTATGCACGCGCGGCACCACGATGTGGCTGCCTTTGATCAGGCGAATACCATACGGCGATTTTAACTTCAGACCGTCGTCAAACAGCTGTTTGACCCACGGACCCGCCGCGTTGACCAGGCCTTTGGCACGCCAGGTATAGGTCTTGCCGCTGTCGACATCTTCCGCTTCAACCATCCACATGCCACCTTCACGCCAGGCGCGGTTAACGCGGGTGCGGGTACGCACTTCACCGCCACGCTTCACCACTTCCTGCGCATTCAGTACCACCATGCGAGCATCGTCGACCCAGCAGTCTGAGTATTCGAATCCGCGCGTGATTTCTGGCTTCAGGGCCGAATCCGCGCCAAAACGCAAACTCTTACTGCCCGGCAGGCTGGTACGCTTACCCAGATGGTCATACATAAACAGGCCGGTGCGGATCATCCACGCCGGACGCAGATGCGGACGATGGGGCAGACGGAAGCGCATCGGGAACGCGATATGCGGTGCCATTCTCAGCAGCACTTCACGTTCGGCCAGCGCTTCGCTCACCAGACGAAATTCGTAATGTTCCAGGTAGCGCAGGCCACCGTGAATCAGTTTTGAACTGGCGGAAGAGGTCGCGCAAGCCAGGTCCCGCGCCTCCAGCATCAGCACCGACAGTCCGCGTCCTGCAGCATCTGCTGCAATGCCGGCACCGTTGATGCCGCCGCCGATCACGATCAGGTCTTTGGTTTCCACGTCATCTCCTCCGATGTTCGGAATAGTTCATTAATGTTCGTTTTCGAGCATAATCATAATCGCAAACCAACATTGATGCCAGCTTTTAACCCGGTAAAAACATTTTTGCGTGATATAGCTAACATTCTGCCCGTGAAAAAAATACAAAGCCGCAATGATTGTCAGGTTATCGGCGCTGATTCTCGGGTTACACTAGGCGCCATTGTGACGATGTATGAGAGAGACCATGGAAACGTTTGAATGTATTAATGTGCAGCAGGCGCAGGACCATCTGACGCAGGGTGCGCTGCTGGTCGATATCCGTGACCCGCAAAGTTTTGCCCTTGGTCACGCCACCGGTGCACTGCATCTGACCAACAGCAACCTCAGCGCGGTGGTTGCCGGTGCAGACCACAGCCTGCCGGTGCTGGTAATGTGTTATCACGGCAACAGCAGTAAAGGTGCTGCCCAGTATCTGCTGGAACAGGGTTTCAGCGCGGCGTACAGCATTGATGGCGGCTTCGACGCCTGGCGTGCCGCGTTTCCTCAGCAGGTTGCTCACGGCAGCGAATAAATTGCCGCTCGTCACATGGAGAGTTACTGATGCGCATTACCCAATTTAGCCAGCCGCGAATGGCGCAGGCGTTTGTTGACTACATGGCAACGCGCGGCGTCACGCTGCGTATTGAACGTGAAAACCATTACGTCATCATGCTGGATGAGGAAAGCCAGCTTTCGATGGTCGAAAACGAACTTCAGCAGTTCGTCAGCGATCCGAACCATCCGCGCTACCAGGCCGCGAGCTGGCACAGCGGCAAGACCGACAGCGGCTTGCGCTATGAGCGCAGCAACATCTGGGCCAATATCCGCGAGCGCGCCGGCCCGCTGACCATGACGGTGATGCTGCTCTGTATCGCGGTGTTTATTCTGATGCAGATTCTGGGCGATCGTACCGTGATGTACTGGCTGGCGTGGCCGGATGCCGATCAGCATCTTGAGGTATGGCGCTGGTTCAGCCATGCGCTGCTGCACTTTTCACTGCTGCACATCCTGTTCAACCTGATGTGGTGGTGGTATCTGGGCGGGGCGGTAGAGAAGCGGCTCGGCAGCGGGAAACTGTTTGTGATTATGCTGATCTCCGCGCTGCTCAGCGGCTGGATGCAGGCAAAGTTCAGCGGTATCTGGTTTGGCGGTCTGTCGGGCGTGGTCTATGCCCTGATGGGCTATTGCTGGCTGCGCGGCGAACGCGATCCCGACAGCGGCATCTATCTGGAACGCGGCCTGATCGGTTTTGCCCTGGTCTGGTTGGTGATTGGCTGGTTTGGCGTGTTTGGCCTGGCGATCGCCAACGCGGCGCACGTCGCCGGTCTGGTGGTCGGCTTAGCCATGGCGCTGGTCGATACGCGAAAAATCACGCGCCGTTAGTTGTGGCATAGCAGGAATAAGCGAGTAAACAGGAGAGGAACGTGAAGCAGACGCAACGTCATGACGCGATTATCGATTTAGTCCGACGTCAGGGATATGTCAGTACTGAGGAGCTGGTGGATCATTTCGAGGTCAGTCCGCAGACCATTCGTCGCGATCTGAACGATCTGGCTGACCAGAATAAAATTCAGCGCCATCACGGCGGCGCGGCGCTTCCCTCCAGTTCTGAAAACACCGCCTGGCACGATCGTAAAATGATGTTGTCAGCGGAAAAGGCGCGCATTGCGCAGCGGGTGGCCAGCCAGATCCCGGATGGCGCCACGCTGTTTATCGATATCGGCACCACGCCGGAAGCGGTGGCCCACGCGCTGCTGAATCATAACGATCTGCGGGTGGTCACCAACAACCTGAACGTGGCGATGCTGCTGATGGGTAAACCCGATTTTCGGGTGATCATTGCCGGTGGCGAAGTGCGGACTCGTGACGGGGCGGTGATGGGCGAAGCCACGCTCGACTTTATCTCTCAGTTCCGCCTGGATTACGGCATTCTCGGCATCAGCGGTATCGATATGGATGGCTCCCTGCTGGAGTTCGACTATCACGAAGTGCGGACCAAGCGCGCCATCATCGAAAACTCACGCTGTGTGATGCTGGTGGCAGACCACTCTAAATTTGGCCGTAACGCGATGGTTAACCTCGGCAATATGAGCCTGCTGGATCATCTCTACACCGATAAAACGCCGCCAGCCAGCGTGATGAAAGTGATTGAGCAGCATGAGGTCCATCTCGAACTCTGCTGATTCTCCCCGCCGCCAGCCATTCCGCTGGCGTTTTTCTTTGATCGCTGTCGCTTTTTTCTTCACTCCCGTCTTTACTTAACACGTCGCTGGCAGCCTGTTGCCAGCCCGTGCGCTTGCTATTTTGTGCTTCACCTCATTGCGTAACAGAAGGGAGTGATATGCCGCAGCAGAAATTCAATAAAGCCCGTTTTAACGCCGCATTAACCCGTCAATGGCAACACTCAGGTCTCACCTCCGCACAACAGATGACAACGCACCAGTGGTGGCAGGCGATTAGCGCGGCGCTGGCAGAATTGCTGGCGGCGCAACCGTCGCCGCGCGTCTCGGAGCGCCAGCGCCACGTCAATTACCTGTCGATGGAGTTTCTGATCGGCCGTCTGACCGGCAACAATCTGATCAATCTGGGCTGGTATGACGAGGTGAAGGCGCTGCTGGCTGAGCAGCAGATCGATTTAACCGAGCTGCTGGAGCAGGAGGTCGATCCGGCGCTTGGCAACGGCGGGCTGGGGCGGCTGGCGGCCTGCTACATGGACTCGATGGCAACGGTGGGTCAGTCTGCCACCGGACACGGACTCAACTATCAGTACGGCCTGTTCCGCCAGTCCTTTCATCAGGGACATCAGATTGAAGCGCCCGACGACTGGCAGCGTGACCGCTATCCGTGGTTCCGCCACAATGCGGCACTGGATGTTGAGGTGGCGATGGGCGGCAGCGTGGTGAAGCTGGAGCAGGGCGGCGTCCGCTGGCAACCCGATTTCTTTCTGCGCGGCGAGGCGTGGGATCTGCCGGTGACCGGTTACCGCAATGGCACTACGCTGCCGCTGCGTTTGTGGCAGGCGACCAGTGCTCATCCTTTCGATCTGACCCGCTTTAACAACGGGGAGTTTTTGCAGGCGGAGCAGCCCGGCATTGACGCGGCCAAACTGACTAAGGTGCTCTATCCCAACGATAATCACCTGGCGGGCAAACGGCTGCGGCTGATGCAGCAATATTTCCAGTGCGCCTGTGCGGTCGCTGACATCCTGCGCCGCCATCATCAGGCGGGGCGCAGCATCCACAGCCTGCCCGATTACGAAGTGATTCAGCTCAACGATACCCATCCCACCATCGCCATTCCGGAGATGCTGCGACGGTTGCTGGACGAGCATCAACTGAGCTGGGATGAGGCCTGGCATATCACCAGCCGGTTGTTCGCTTACACCAACCACACGCTGATGCCCGAAGCGCTGGAGCGCTGGGATGAAAAACTGCTGCGCAGCCTGCTGCCGCGTCACATGCTGATTATTAAAGAGATCAATCAGCGGCTGAAGAAGCAGGTGAAGCAGCGCTGGCCGGATGACAAAGCGCTCTGGCACAAGCTGGCGGTGGTGGCTGACGGCGAAGTGCGTATGGCGAATCTCTGCGTGGTCAGCGGTTTCGCGGTTAACGGCGTAGCAGCGCTGCACTCCCGGCTGGTGATTACCGATCTGTTCCCGGAGTATTACCAGCTATGGCCGCATAAATTTCACAACGTCACCAACGGGATTACTCCGCGCCGCTGGCTGAAGCAGTGTAATCCGGCGCTGGCGTCGCTGATTGATGAGACGCTTGAGGGAGAATGGGCCAGCAACCTCGATGCGCTTAAAGGGCTGGAGGCCTATGCCGACGATCCGGCGTTTTGCCAGCGTTATCACAGCATCAAGCAGCAGAACAAAGCGCGGCTGACCGACTACATTGCGCAGCGCACCGGTATTATTGTCAATCCGACGGCGATGTTCGACGTGCAGATCAAGCGTTTACATGAGTACAAACGCCAGCATCTCAGCCTGCTGCATATCCTGCACTGCTATCAGACCCTGCTGAATAACCCGGAAGATGCGCACTTTATTCCGCGGGTCTTTCTGTTTGGTGCCAAAGCGGCGCCGGGCTATTACCTCGCGAAAAATATTATTTACGCTATCAATAAAGTGGCGGAAGTGGTCAACAACGATCCGCGGGTCGGCGACAGACTCAAAGTGGTGTTTATTCCCGATTACCGTATCACCGTGGCGGAGTTGATCATCCCGGCGGCGGACTTGTCTGAGCAGATTTCCACTGCCGGCTATGAAGCCTCCGGCACCGGCAATATGAAGCTGGCGCTGAACGGCGCGCTGACCATCGGCACGCTGGACGGGGCCAATGTCGAAATCGCCGAACAGGTCGGCGAGGAGAATATTTTCATCTTCGGGCATCACGCTGATGAGGTGAAAGCCCTGAAAGCGGCCGGTTATAACCCGAAAAAAGTGCGCAAGCAGAATAAGGCGCTCGACGCGATACTCAAATCGCTGGAGAAGGGTAAGTTCAGCGACGGGGACAAACAGGCGTTTGACCTGATGCTGGCGAGCCTGACCAAAAACGGCGATCCCTGGCTGGTGCTGGCAGATTATCAGGCCTACATCGAGGCGCAACAACGGGTGGAAGCGCTATGGCGCGACCCGCAGCGCTGGACGCGCGCCGCCATCCTTAACACCGCGCGAACCGGCATGTTCAGCTCGGATCGCGCCATTCGTGATTATCAGCAACGTATCTGGCAGGCAGCACGCTAAGGAGCAGCATGAAACAGAACTCACTTGATCAGGCCGCCCGGGCGGCCGGTATTTCGCTGGATTACATCAACGTTAACGGCGAAAAAGAGGCGATCAGCGACGACACCAAACGCGCGTTGCTGGCGGTGATGGGCGATCCGCATGACGCAATGAAGGCGCCACTGCCGCCGGTCGCGGTGTTCAGCGGCAGCGGTAAACGTCAGCTTACCCCGCAGGGCAGCGGGGTTTATCACTGGCAGTTGCAAACCGAAAACGGCAAACAGCTCAGCGGGGAACTGACCGCTGGCGAACCTTTTACGCTGCCGGGTCCGCTGGCGCAGGGCTATCACCAGCTGACGCTCAGCAAAGGAAAAAAGCAGTGGCAGACCCGCATTATTGTCACTCCGCGCCGCTGCTATCTGCCGCCGGCGCTGGAAGCGGGCGAGAGGCGCTGGGGCGCGCTGGTACAGCTCTACACGGTGCGTTCGGCGCAGAACTGGGGCATCGGTGATTTTGGCGATCTGCAAATCCTGCTGGAGCAGCTGGCGGCGCGCGGCGGCGATTTCGTCGGGCTCAATCCCCTGCATGCGCTCTATCCGGCCAGTGCCGATTTCGCCAGTCCTTACAGTCCGTCATCACGTCGCTGGCTGAACGTTATCTACATCGACGTCGCTCAGGTGGTCGATTTCCAGCAAAGCCCGGCGGCGCAGAAGTGGTGGAAAAGCGCTAAAACGCAGCGGGCGCTGAGTAAAGTGCGTGAGGCGGAGCTGGTTGATTATGAGGCGGTGATGGCGCTCAAACTGGCCGCGTTACGCCTCGCCTGGGAACACTTCCAGGCGCGGGATGCGGAGAGCGACGATAAACAGTCGTGGTCCGCTTTTGTGCGCGAAGGCGGCGACAGCCTGCGTTATCAGGCAGCCTATGACGGCATACAACTTGAGCGGCGAGCAGGCAATGCACAGCACTGGGGCTGGCCCGCCTGGCCGGAAGGCTGGCGCAACAGCCAGTTGCCGGAGGTGCAGCGCTGGTGTGAGCGGCATGAAGAGGAGATCGCCTTCTGGCAGTGGCTGCAATGGCTGGCGCAGCAGCAGTTTTCTCACTGCTGGGCGCGCAGTCAGGCGCTGGGGATGAGCGTCGGGCTTTACCGCGATCTGGCCGTCGGCGTGGCGGAAGGCAGCGCCGAAACCTGGCACGATCCGGAGCTCTATCGTCTGCAGGCGTCGATTGGCGCACCGCCCGATCGCCTGGGTCCGTTAGGCCAGAACTGGGGCTTACCGCCGATGGACCCGCATGTGATGCAGGCGCGCGGCTATCAGCCATTCATCGACATGCTGCGCGCCAACATGCGTGATTGCGGCGCGTTGCGTATCGACCATGTGATGTCACTGCTGCGTCTGTGGTGGGTGCCCGCCGGTGAAACGGCGGATAAAGGGGCCTACGTGGCTTATCCGGTCGATGATCTGCTCGGCATTCTGGCGCTGGAGAGCCATCGGCTGCGCTGCATGGTGATCGGAGAAGATCTCGGCACCGTACCAAAAGAGATCGTCAGCCTGCTGCGCAAAAGCGGGGTGTTTTCGTGGAAGGTGCTGTGGTTCGAGCAGGAAAAAAACGGCAGTTATCGTGCGCCAGCGGACTATCCGCGGCAGTCAATTGCCAGCGCCAGTACCCATGATCTGCCGACGCTGACCGGTTTCTGGCAGCAGGGCGATCTGTCGCTGGGGGAGAAGATTGGCCTCTATCCGGGCGATGCGGTCAACGCGCTGCATCAGCAGCGGGCAGAGCAGAAGCAGGCGCTGCTGGATGCGCTGCATCAGGCAGGCGCGCTACCGGCCCGCAGCCCGAAAAAAGCGGATAAGCTGGCAATGACGCCGACGCTGAATCGGGCGATTCATCGCTTCCTGGCCGATACCGACAGTGCGTTACTCGGCCTGCAGCCAGAGGACTGGCTCGGGATGACCACGCCGGTCAATGTACCGGGCACGGTTGAGCAATACCCCAACTGGCGGCGCAAACTGAGTAAAACGCTGGAAGAGATATTTGCTGACGAGGAAGTGAATAAGCTGCTCAAAGCGGTCAGCCAGCAGCGTAAGCCTGGCTGAGAAGGTTAGCGCGACAGCTGAGCTGTCGCGCTGACGTCATCAGTAGAACGAGTGTTCGCCGCGCTGGTGCTCGGTGATGTCGCGCACGCCTTTCAGTTCCGGGAAGGCGGCCAGCAGCTCTTTCTCGATGCCATCTTTCAGGGTGACGTCAATCATGGAACAGCCGTTACAGCCGCCGCCGAACTGCAGGATGGCGTAACCGTCATCGGTGATCTCCATCAGCGACACGCGGCCACCGTGGCCCGCCAGCTGTGGGTTGATCTGCGCCTGCAGCAGATACTCAACGCGTTCCACCATCGGCGCATCATCAGAGACCTTGCGCATTTTGGCGTTAGGCGCTTTCAGCGTCAGCTGCGAACCGAGGTTATCGGTGACGAAATCGATTTCAGCGTCTTCCAGATAAGGTGCGCTCAGTTCATCCACGTAGGCTGACAGTTTTTCGAACTTCAGCTCGGTATCGGTCGCTTCGACCGCGTCAGGTGGGCAATAAGAGACACCACACTCGGCTGTTGGCGTACCCGGGTTAATCACGAATACGCGAATCTGGGTGCCATCTTCTTGTTTGGATAGCAGTCTGGAAAAATGCTCTTGGGCAGAATCAGTAATTCGGATCATGTCGATTGCTCAATAGTTGACTAATTTAGTTGGTTATAATACGCCCATCAATGACGCTCTACAAGGTACGGCACAGGCACCAGACCTGCACGCTGGCCGCGCCCTGCGCCAGTAACAGGCGACTGATTTCTTCTGTGGTACTGCCGGTGGTGACCACATCGTCCAGCAGGGCGATATGCCGTCCGCGCACCGCCATTTCAAGGCGGAAAGCACCGCGTAAGTTGCTGCGGCGCTGACGGGCGTTCAGCTGATGCTGTAGCGCCCCTTGTCGCAGACGGTGTAATCCGGCTCCCCACTCACAACCCAGCCAGTGCGCCAGCGGCGCGGCGAGCAGATCGGTCTGATTGTAGCCGCGCTGCCAGCGTCGTCGCCGATGCAGCGGGACCGACAGTAGCAGGTCAGGGCGCGGCAGGTTGCCACGCCGGTAGACATCCAGCCAGCTTAGCAAAAGCAGCCGCGCCAGCATCACCCTGAGTGCGGTTACGCGAGAAAATTTGAGCTGGTTCACCCACAGGCTGAACGGCGGGCGATAGCTGTTAACGCAGATCAGTGCCTGCCACGCGGGTGGCTTCTGCAGGCAGCGTCCGCAGGGCTGCCGCACGTTAGCGGCGGGTAGGCCACAGCGTGGGCAGAGCAGCGGCAAAGCGGGCAACTGGCGCATACAGGGAGTACACAGGCCGTGTTGCGCCATCTGCAACGGTAACCGGCATAGCCAACACAGGGCAGGCATTGATAGCATAGCGACCTCCTTATCACTTTCGGGATAGTAACTGATGACGTCGCTTTACTGGCACACCTGTGGAACAGGGAATGTTGATCTTGTGCTGCTGCACGGATGGGGACTGAATGCCGAAGTCTGGCAGAGCATTATTCCGCGACTCAGCCCGCACTATCGTCTGCATCTGGTCGATCTGCCCGGTTATGGTCGCAGCCAGGCCTTTGGCGCGCTGTCGCTGGCAGAGATGGCGCAGCAGTTGCTGCCTGCGCTGCCTCCGCAGGCGGTGGTTGTCGGCTGGTCACTGGGCGGACTGGTCGCAACCGAGCTGGCGCTGACCGCGCCGCAACGGCTGCGGGCGCTGATTACCGTTGCCTCTTCACCCTGTTTTACCGCGACAGAGAACTGGCCAGGCATCAAACCCGATACGCTGCAAAATTTCCAGCAGCTGCTCAGTAACGATTTTCAGCGCACGGTCGAGCGCTTTCTGGCGTTGCAGACGCTGGGAACAGAGACCGCCCGGGCCGATGCGCGCCGCCTGAAAGAGGTGGTGCTGTCGCAGCCGATGCCGTCGGTGGCGGTGCTGGATGGCGGGCTGGAAATTTTACGCCAGGTTGATCTGCGCGACGCGTTACCGCAGCTATCGCTGCCGTTTCTGCGACTGTATGGCGCGCTGGATGGCCTGGTGCCGCGCAGCATCGCTGCCCGCCTTGACCAGACGCTGCCCGCTTCGCCGTCGTGGGTGATCGACAAGGCGGCCCACGCGCCGTTTATCTCTCATCCTGAGGCGTTTTGTCAGCATATTATGAACTTCATCAACGATTTGCCGACTTAATTGCGCCGGTGACTGGCAAATCTGGCCGCAGCGGCAATACTTCTCTTCGTGAGCAAGGCCGCTGCAATTTTATGTGATTAGTCCCGGACGACTATGCTGTTCCATGCTGCCTTACGCGTTTCGCGGTTGCTTACATCTCACAATGGACCATGAATGAGGGTAAACATAATGAAGGTTTTTAAATGGGTTGTGGCTTCAATGATGATGGGCGCGATTTCATTTTCTGCGATGGCAGCGAAAGAAGTCACCAAAGAAGAAGTTAAAACAATGAACCTGCAGAAGATTGGCACCGTTAACACCACGGCGGAAACCACCTCGCCGATGGATGCGAAAAAAGCGCTGTCTCAGCTGGCTGACGAAAAGGGCGGCAAATATTTCCTGGTCATCGCCGGTCGTGAACACGGTAAATTCAGCGCCACGGCTGACGTCTATAAATAATTAGCGTAGCCACATAAACTGCCAGGCATCCAGCCTCACCGGCTGGGTGCCATCAATCTTCCTGCCGCTCACCACATCCTGCAGCCTATGCGCCACCGGCAACCGGGTTTCAACCGGGCGTCCGCTGAGATTAAATACGCACAGTAATCCCTCGCCACTTTCTGGCTGATGCCGGCGCATCACCAGCAGTGCGTTTTCGCTATCATAAAGCGTCATCGGATTGTCAGGATGAAACGCCGGCTGGCGACGCCGCAGCTGTATCAGCTGACCCAGTTGGGTATAGACCTGATGGCGCAGCCAGTCTTCTCCTGCCAGCGCCGCCTCAATCTGTGCAAGATCGTATTTCTGACGGTTAATCGCCCGGTTATGACCCGCTGCCCGCACGCCATCGTAATGGTTGCGTGAGCCAAGAATGCTTTGAATATAGATAGCCGGCACGCCAGGAAAGGCCAGCAGGATGGCGTGTGCCAGCAGAAAGCGCTGCAGGCGGGTCGCGTCATCGTCGGCTTCACGGTTTAACGCATCCAGATAGGTGACGTTGATTTCATACGGGCTGGTCGTGCCGTCCGGGTTATTTTTGTAGGAAACCAGCGCGCCCTCCAGCGCCAGATCGCGCACCAGCGCCACAATCTCTACCTCGCTCAGAATGCCGCGTGCCGGGTTCAGCCCGATACCATCGTGCGACGCCAGAAAGTTGAAGAAGGTGGTGTCGTTACTGCTGAGATCGAGGCTGCTGGCCCATTGACGCAAGGCGCGCGCCGAGCCGGTATGAATGCCGTGCAGCACCAGCGGCGGCAGGGAGAACTGATAGACCATCTGCGCCTCATCGTGGCCGTTGCCCAGATAGCTGATGTTGTCCTGATGCGGCACGTTGGTCTCGGTGACGATCACCGTACCGGGCGCGACAATATCGGCGATTGCGCGGAACAGTTTCACCAGCTGATGTGTCTTTTCCAGATGAATACAGCGGGTACCGGGCGTTTTCCACATGTAACCGACCGCATCCAGCCGCACATAATCAGCACCGCGTTTCAGGTAGTCGAGCAGCACATTGACCATGCGCAGCAGCACCGCCGGATTGGCAAAGTTGAGATCAATCTGATCGGCGCTGAAGGTGGTCCAGATAAAGCGGGTCTCGCCATCGGCCATCTGAAACGGCGTCAGCAGTGGGGAAGTCCGCGGGCGCGTCACCGCGCTGAGATCGGTGGCGGGCGGCATACTGATGAAGAAGTCATCCCAGCCGGGGTCCTGCGCCAGAAAATGCCGGAACCAGGCGCTGTGCGACGACATGTGGTTACAGACGAAATCAAACATCAGGCGGGTTTCCTGATGCAGCCGCGCAACGTCCTGCCAGTCGCCACAGATCGGATCGACCTGATGATAATCAATCACCGAGAAGCCATCGTCAGACGACCAGGGGAAGAACGGCAGCAGGTGCACCAGCGGGAAAATCGATTGCAGGTGCTGCTGATAGAAACGGGAAAAAGTGCTGAGCGTTGGCTTATCGGCTTCGCGAAACTGATCGGCGTAGCTGATCAGCACCACGTCCTGCTCATCCCAGTGTGCTTTGCGCGGCAGCTTGATGGCATCGCGCGCGTCTGCAATATCCGCCAGCAGCTGCGTACGCGTTGCCTCAGGAAAAGTGCCGGCATAAATCTTATCGATTAGATCGGTGATCGTTTCCATCGTGAGTTGGGTGCCACTGCAGGTGTTGTTTTTATGACAGGCGTCTTTCTAGCGTAGCGCTATGGCGGGGATTTTCCACTGAGGGAGCGAGATTGAAAGGGGGACGACAGGCGTCCCCCTGAAAAACTTAGCGTTTCTTACCGAAGGCGGCCGCCAGCGCATCACCCATCGCGCTGTTACCCGCAGGCTGACTGGCCGGACGGGCGCGTCCTTTACTGGCTGCCGGGCGCTTCTCGTCACGCGGCGCAGCGTTCTTCCCGCCACCGCGGGCATTGCCTTCACCGGGCTGCTCATCCAGACGCATCGTCAGGGCAATTCGCTTACGGGGCAGATCGACCTCCATCACCTTCACTTTAACGATATCGCCTGCCTTCACCACCTGATGCGGATCCTCGACGAAGCGGTCGGAGAGCGACGAGATATGCACCAGACCATCCTGATGCACGCCGATGTCGACGAACGCGCCGAAGTTAGTGACGTTGGTCACCGCGCCTTCCAGAATCATGCCAGGCGTCAGATCGTTCAGCGTCTCGACGCCTTCGGCAAACTGCGCGGTTTTAAACTCAGGACGCGGATCGCGGCCCGGCTTCTCCAGCTCTTTCATAATGTCGGTGACGGTCGGTAAACCGAAACGCTCATCGGTGAAATCGTGGGCGCGCAGGTTACGCAAACTGCCGGCGTTCCCCATCAGATCACTCAGCGCCTGTTCGGTGGCAGCCAGAATCCGTTCCACTACCGGATAGGCTTCCGGGTGAACGGTCGAGGCGTCCAGCGGGTTATCGCCGTGGTTGATGCGCAGGAAGCCCGCGCACTGTTCAAAGGCTTTCGGGCCGAGACGGCTGACTTTCAGCAGCTGCTGACGATTCTGGAAACGACCATTTTCATCACGCCAGCCGACAATATTTTGCGCCATCATGCGCGTCAGGCCAGCCACGCGAGTCAGCAATGGCACCGAGGCGGTATTCAGATCGACACCGACGGCGTTCACACAGTCTTCCACCACCGCATCCAGTTTCTTCGCCAACTGGCTCTGACTGACGTCATGCTGATACTGGCCAACTCCGATCGATTTCGGATCGATCTTCACCAGCTCCGCCAGCGGGTCCTGCAGACGACGGGCAATGGAAACTGCGCCACGCAGCGAGACATCGAGATCCGGAAACTCCAGCGCCGCCAGCTCAGACGCTGAGTAGACCGAGGCACCGGCTTCGCTGACAATCACTTTCTGCGCCGTGACCTTCGGGAACTGCTGTTGCAGATCGAGGAAGAAACGCTCGGTTTCGCGTGAGGCCGTGCCGTTACCGATCGCCACCAGCTCAACCTGATGCTTGATACAGAGTGCGGCGACGGCAGCGGCGGCTTTCGCCGTCTGGCCGGTGTGCGGATAGACGGTATCGGTCGCCACCAGTTTGCCGGTGGCATCCACTACCGCCACTTTGACGCCGGTGCGCAGGCCCGGATCGAGACCCATGGTGGCGCGCATCCCAGCCGGTGCCGCCATCAGCAGATCGTGCAGGTTACGGGCGAAGACGTTGATCGCTTCATCTTCAGCACGCTCACGAACCGTGCCCATCAGCTCGGTTTCCAGATGCAGCATCACCTTAATGCGCCAGGTCCAGCTCACCACCGCTTTACGCCAGCTATCGGCCGGGGCATTATTCAGGCGCAGGTTGAGGTGCTCCGCAATCAGCGTTTCGCCATAGCTTTCACGCGGCGCTTCATCAAACTGCGGATCGGCGTTGAGCGACAGTTGCAGTACACCTTCATTGCGGCCACGCAGCATCGCCAGCGCACGGTGTGACGGCACGCTGCTCAGCGCTTCATGGTGATCAAAATAGTCGCGGAACTTGGCCCCGGCTTCCTCTTTGCCTTCCACCACGCGGGAGACCAGATGGGCATTCTTCCACAGGTAGTTACGCACTTTCGCCAGCAGCGTCGCATCTTCGGCGAAACGCTCCATCAGAATGTAGCGGGCACCGTCCAGCGCGGCGCGCACGTCGGCAACGCCTTTATCCGCATCCACGTAGCGTTCAGCCAGCTGCTCCGGCTGGTGGGATGGGTCCTGCCACAGCGTTTCCGCCAGCGGTTCCAGACCGGCTTCAATCGCGATCTGGCCGCGGGTGCGGCGTTTCGGTTTATAGGGCAGGTAGAGATCTTCAAGCTCGGTTTTGCTGAGGGTAGTGTTGATGGCGCGCGCGAGGTCGTCGGTGAGTTTTCCCTGCTCATCAATCGACTTCAGAATCGACTGACGGCGCTCTTCAAGTTCACGCAGATAGCTGAGGCGGGTTTCCAGCTGGCGCAGTTGGGTATCATCCAGCCCACCGGTGACCTCTTTACGATAACGTGCGATAAACGGCACGGTATTCCCTTCATCCAACAGGCGAACGGCGGCGTCAACTTGCTCTGCCCGCGCCTGTAGCTCGCTGGCAATTATCTGGCTCAGAACTTTCATCATCAGGACTGTCTTGCTTTCCGGGTTGAGAAATAGCGGACAGTTATACGGATTGATGGTTGAAATTGCCAGAGATGCGGGCGGCTTTCAGCGATATTCTGAATCGCTATTGCTGATAGCGGATTTCGTTGACGTACCACAGCGCCGGACCGGCTGGCGTCTCAACGGTAGCGGCATCGCCGACCTCTTTTTTCAGCAGGGCGCGCGCCATTGGCGAGTCGATGGAGATGTAATCTTTGCGGCCAAAAATCTCATCATAGCCGACGATGCGGAAGCGCTTGATGTCACCGTCATCGTTTTCAATTTCGACCCAGGCACCAAAGAAGACTTTGCCATCCTGCTGCGGGGAGTAATCCACGATACGCAATTGTTCGATGCTTTTGGTCAGATAGCGTACGCGGCGGTCGATTTCACGCAGCCGTTTTTTGTTGTACTGATAGTCGGCATTTTCGCTGCGATCGCCAAGGCTGGCAGCCCAGGTGACTTTTTTTGTCACTTCCGGTCGCTCTTCACGCCACAGATAGTCGAGTTCCGCTTTCAGCTTATCGAAGCCTTCGCGGGTAATAAGTCGGGTTTTCATGCTATACCGGCCAGAGAGATCCAAAGAGCGACAGTGTAAGGCAAAGAGGGCGGGGCAAAAAAGAGTCGGGGAAAGGGTTTTTAAAGGTTAAAAACCCCTGTTGTTTTCCCCGGCGGCGAA
>Ga0302349_1000877_pt1 | contig 28585 bp, 20 predicted proteins | sample PhyAR1_FD_202176 | JGI IMG/M metagenome (GOLD analysis project Ga0302349, IMG submission 202176) | Leaf surface microbial communities from alfalfa plants in UC Gill Tract Community Farm, Albany, California, United States - DLSL A.R1... | ecosystem: Host-associated > Plants > Phyllosphere >...
GATGGTCGTGATGATCCATACCACCAGCGGGTACATTACCAATGCCCAAAGCGTCACTCCCCTGAACTGGGATATTGCGAATATCCTCAACTCCGCCTCACGCGTCAGCGTGCCGCTGTTTTTTATGATCTCGGGGTATCTCTTTTTCGGTGAGCGCAGCGCCCGGCCGCGCCACTTTTTACGCATCGGTCTTTGCCTGTTTTTTTACAGCCTGCTGGCGTTCCTCTACATCACCTTTTTTACGTCGATTAACAGCGAGTTATCGCTCAAATATCTGCTGCAAAAACCGGTCTTTTACCACCTGTGGTTTTTCTTCGCGATTATCGTGATTTACCTGCTTTCGCCGCTGATTCAGGTGAAAAGCGTGAGCGCAAAAATGCTGCTGGCGCTGACGATAGTGATTGGGATTGTCGCCAATCCGAACACGGTGTCGGTCAAAACGGGCGGCGTGGAATGGCTGCCGATCAATTTGTACATCAACGGCGACACCTTTTACTACGTGCTGTATGGCTTACTGGGGCGCGCCATCGGCATGATGGAGACGCAGCGCAAATCACTGAACTGGCTGTGCGCGGTGGTGTTTATCATCGCGGTGTTCGCCATTTCACGCGGGACGCTGCATGAGCTGAGATGGCGCGGAAGTTTTGCCGATACCTGGTATCTTTACTGCGGGCCGCTGGTGTTTATCTGCGCCCTCTCCTTGCTGACGCTGGTTAAAAACACGCTTAACGATCGCGTTCTGCCCGGCCTTGGGCTGATTTCACGGCATTCGCTGGGTATTTACGGCTTTCATGCGCTGATTATCCACGCCCTGCGCACGCGCGGGGTTGAACTGAAAAGCTGGCCAATGCTGGATATTGTGTGGATTTTCACCGCCACGCTCGCCGCCAGCCTGCTGCTGTCGATGCTGCTGCAACGCCTGGATACCCGGCGCTTCGTTAGCTGATGGCGCGATGGCGGGCGCGATGAAACTGGCGTGGCGACGAGAATCCAGCCGCCTGAGCGGCGTGCTCGACGCCGCGCCCCTGAATCAGCCACTGCTCTGCCACGGCCAGGCGTAACTGCTCAAGGTAATCCCGCACGCTGATCCCTAAATGCTGCTGAAACAGCCGCGTCAGATGGCGCGGGCTGACGTGCGCACAGGCGGCAATCTCCGCCAGCGACCAGCTCTTTTCCGGTCCGGCGGTGAGCGCATCCTGCGCCCGGTGAATAGCCGGATGCAGATGGTTGCGATAGCGCAGCCACGGCGAAAGCTGCGGATCGTCCCCCGACCGGCGAAACCACACCACCATTTCACGCGCCACCGTTAACGCCATATCCGGCCCGCACAGGCGGTTAATCAGGTGCAGCGTTAAATCGATTCCTGAAGTGATGCCCGCACTGGTCCAGATGCTGCGATCCTCAATAAAAATCCGGTTCTCTTTGACCTGCGCCGTGGGCGCTGCTGCCCGCAGTCGGGCGATCACATCGTGATGCGTGGTGCACTGGATGCCGTTCATCAATCCGGCTTTTGCCGCCAGTAACGAACCGGAACAGACGCACATTAGGGTGATTTTTTGGCTGTGGATCAGCGGTTGCTGACGCATCAGCCAGTGGCGCACTTTGTCAGCCTGCGGCGTGGCAAAAAAGCGCGCAGAGTCGGATACACCGGGCAGCACCAGCAGGCTGCCTTCAGGAAGGGTATCCGGCAGCGGTGCGATGTTACTCATTGTGATACCAATGGAAGTCGGCACTTCGGCGTCTGGCCCGATAAAATGCAGGCGAAAAGCGTTGCCTGCCAGGGCAAAGGTTTCTGCCGGGCCGGTCATATCCAGCGACAGCACGCCCGGCAGCATCACGAACCAGACATCGACACTCATGCAAGCGACTCCAGAGTTTGGGTGACGGTTTTAATCTCCGCGAAACGGTCAGCCAGCACGGTTTCGGTGCGGTGGCGCAGGGTTTCGCTATCCAGCGTAATGCCTTTATGAGTCATCGGGAAGGTTAACGTCGCTTCACTGACAAAGGTGACGCGATAGCCCAGATCCGACGCCACCCGCGCCGTGGTTTCGCAGCATTGTTCGGTGCGCATCCCGCAGATAATGACGTGGTTAATGTCGCGGGCGCGCAGCCAGCGGTCAAGCCCGGTATCGGTAAACGCGTTATGCACTTGCTTGTAAAAGGTCACCGCAGCCCGGTGGCGCAGAAACGGCATCGGCGTGACAAAACCGCTCTCCAGCGAGAAGGGGCCGCTGTCGGCAACGTGGAAGATGTCCACCACCGGGATAGTTGCCGCTTCACAGCCTGCGATCAACCGCAGCATGGCCTGCTCAAACGCCGGGAGATCCTGCGTCTGCCAGAAGTCTTTGTGTACGAAGGATTGTTGGGTATCGATGTTGATGAGCGCAGTACGTGACATTTCAGGACGCCTTATTCAGTGGGTGTAAGGCTATTCTGGCAAGGTATGAGGGGGTTGCTAAGACCATAAAAGGACAGCATGAGGGTGTTTGAGGACGAGAGAAGGAGTACCCTCACCCCGGCCCTCTCCCTCAGGGAGAGGGAGAAAAGCGGAGCCGTGCACTGGATCACCCTCACCCCGACCCTCTCCCTCAGGGAGAGGGAGTAAGGCGGAACCGTGCGCGGGATTACCCTCACCCCGGCCCTCTCCCTTAGGGAGAGGGAGAAAAGCGGAACCGTGCGCGGGGTTACCCTCACCCTGAGGGAGAGGGGGAAAGGCAAGCCCGCACTCGATCTGTCCCCTCTCCCCTGGGGAGAGGGTTAGGGTGAGGGGTAACGATGCTTAAGACATCAACGGCAAAAGCTGCTGATAAATACGGCGGAACGTCTCGCGGCGCGGAGCATAGTGTGCATGACGCGCAGCATCAGGCGTGTGCGCCTGCTCCAGAGACAGTTGCGGGAGCAGATCCGCCAGCGGCGTTTCGGGATTGCTGGCAATTTGTGCCAGCCGTGCTGCGCCCAGCGCCGGGCCGACATCGCCGCCGGTGCGATAATCAAGCTGTTGTCCGCTGATATCCGCCAGCATCTGCCGCCAGTATGCGCTTCTTGCACCGCCGCCAATCAGCGTCACGCTTTTTGGCGCGATCCCACAGGCGTGGACCACATCCATGCCGTCGGCGAGCGCATAGCCCACGCCTTCCAGCACCGCGCGCGCCAGTTCGTTCTGCCCGTGCTGATGGGTCAGACCAAAAAAGACGCCCTTCGCCTGCGGATTGTTATGCGGCGTGCGCTCACCGGAAAGATACGGCAAAAACCACACGTCCCCGGCATTCTCGTCAGCCTGCTGTGCCGCTTCGATCAGTGCAGGCACCGAGCCAAGCCCGGTCAATTTTGCCGCCCAATCGAGGCATGAGGCGGCGCTTAACATCACCGACATCAGATGCCAGCGCTGCGGCAGCGCGTGACAGAAGCTGTGCACCGCGCTTTCCGGCTTGCTTAAAAAGCCTTCGCTGACGGCAAAATAGACGCCGGAGGTGCCGAGCGAGAGCATCGCCTGCCCCGCATCCATCATCCCCACACCCACAGCACCAGCGGCGTTGTCGCCACCGCCTGCCACTACCGGGACCACAGACATGCCGAAGGACTGCGCCACTTCCGGCAGCAAGGTGCCGGTAATTTCACTGCCTTCAAACAGCGCGGGCATATGGTCGCGGGTGAGCGAACAGGCCGCCAGCATGGTGTCGCTCCAGTCGCGTTTTGCCACATCCAGCCACATCGTTCCGGCGGCGTCAGACATATCGCTGGCGTAGTCGCCGGTCATGCGCAGACGCAGGTAATCTTTGGGCAGTAAAACCTTCGCTACTTGTGCAAACACATCGGGTTCATGGCGCTTCACCCACAGCAGTTTTGGCGCGGTAAAGCCCGGCATCATCAGGTTGCCGGTAATGGCGCGGGAGTCCGGCACCTGGGCTTCCAGCAAGGTGCACTCTTCTGCGCAGCGGCCGTCGTTCCACAGGATCGCCGGACGTAAAATACGGTCGTTTTTATCCAGCAGGGTTGCGCCGTGCATTTGCCCGGCGATCCCGATGGCTTTCACCTGTGCCAGCGAATGCTGCAAGCCCAGGCCTTTCATTGCGCGTTCCGTCGCCAGCCACCACTGTTCGGGATCCTGCTCCGACCATAATGGATGCGGACGGGAAACGGTCAGCGATTCGGTCTGCGAAGCCAGAACATCGCCCTGCTCGCTGAGCAGGATGGCTTTCACACCCGATGTGCCCAGATCTATTCCGATATACATAGTGGCTAATCCTTAATGGCGCGCCACGTCGGGCGTGGCGCGGAGGGTCATAAATTACTTATCAAACAGATAGTGGTTAACCAGGTTTTCCAGACTTTCCTGGTGTCCACTCTGATGCTGCGGTGCCAGATTCTGCTGTTCAGCGTAGGTCGCAAGCTCCGCCAGCGTAAGCTGACCTTTCAGAATTTGCTGGCCGAGTTCACCATTCCAGCCCGCGTAACGCTTCGCCACGCGTTTATCCAGCTCGCCACCTTCAATCATGCGGGCCGCCACTTTCAGCGCCAGCGCCATCGTATCCATCGCACCAATATGACCATAGAACAGATCGTATTTATCGGTGCTCTGGCGACGCACTTTGGCGTCAAAGTTCAGGCCACCAGTAGTAAAGCCGCCCGCTTTAACGATTTCATACATGACCAGCGCGTTCTCTTCGACGCTGTTCGGGAACTGGTCGGTATCCCAGCCAAGCTGCGGATCGCCACGGTTAGCATCCACGGAACCGAAGATGCCAAGGGCAATCGCTGAGGCAATTTCATGGTGGAAGGAGTGCCCGGCAAGCGTCGCGTGGTTCGCTTCGATATTCACTTTGATCTCTTTTTCCAGACCAAACTGTTTGAGGAAGCCGTAGACCGTCGCCACGTCATAGTCGTATTGATGCTTGGTCGGTTCCTGCGGTTTCGGCTCAATAAGCAACGTCCCCTGGAAGCCAATTTTATGCTTGTGCTCCACCACCATCTGCATGAAGCGGCCAATCTGCTCGCGCTCCTGGCGCAGGTCGGTATTCAGCAGCGTTTCGTAGCCTTCACGACCGCCCCACAGCACGTAGTTTTCGCCGCCGAGCTGGTGAGTGGCGTTCATCGCCGTGACCACCTGCGTTGCCGCCCAGCTAAACACTTCTGGATCGGGATTGGTTGCCGCGCCCGCACCGTAACGCGGATGGGTAAAGCAGTTCGCCGTCCCCCACAGCAGCTTCACGCCGCTCTGCTGCTGTTTTTGCGCCAGCACATCGGTCATTTTCGCGAAGTTGTTCAGATACTCTTTCAGCGACGCGCCTTCCGGCGACACGTCAACATCATGGAAGCAGTAATAGGGCACGTTCAGCTTATGGAAAAATTCAAATGCCACGTCAGCTTTACGTTTTGCCAGCTCAAGCGCATCACCCGCCTGCTGCCATGGGCGTTCAAATGCGCCCACGCCAAACATGTCGGCTCCGTTCCAGCAGAAGGTATGCCAGTAGCACGCCGCGAAACGCAGGTGATCTTCCATACGTTTACCCAGCACCAGTTCATCTGGATTGTAATGGCGGAAGGCGAGTGGATTAGTCGATTGAGTACCTTCGAAACGAACGCGTTCAAGTTGGTCGAAATAGGCTTGCATAATGAGCTCCGTAATCAATGTATGCGGCGAGGGATCGGTTCTGCATTAATACTGGATCCTCTTCTCGCCTTGCTCAATTACGTTATTTCACACTGCTATTGAGATAATGCACAAACGTGCGCTGGCTCCCAATTAACCTGCTAATTATTCTTTCGGCGCTTATTCCAGCTTTTTATGAAATCACCCGTAAGTACACTTTAAAATCAGATCACGGTCATAAATTAACAAATAAACCAAAAATCATAACGCCAGGATAAAAATCAGTAATTGCCAGTTAACCATTCCACGTTAAGAATTTGCTGCGTCTATAGCAGTGCATGTTTCTTTTATCTCAACCCCTATAAACCCTACAAAAGGTCTTACTATTATGAAGATAAAGAATCTTTGCCTTACTCTTTGTGCTTCCCTGCTGCTTGCCAGCACAGCAACTCATGCAAAAGACGTAAAAATCGGTATGGCCATTGATGACCTGCGTCTTGAGCGCTGGCAGAAAGACCGCGATATTTTTGTGAAAAAAGCGGAGTCCCTCGGCGCGGAAGTATTTGTGCAGTCGGCGAACGGCAATGAAGAGACACAAATGTCGCAGATTGAAAATATGATAAACCGCGGCGTTGATGTGCTGGTTATTATTCCTTACAACGGTCAGGTATTAAGTAATGTGGTAAAAGAGGCGAAACAAGAAGGGATTAAAGTTTTAGCCTATGACCGTATGATAAATAACGCCGATATCGATTTTTAAAAGTGGGCGAAATACAGGCACAAAGCCTGGTAGCAAAAGTGCCTGAAGGCAATTATTTCCTGATGGGTGGCTCACCGGTTGATAACAACGCCAAATTATTCCGCGAAGGTCAGATGAAAGTCTTAAAACCTTATATCGACAGCGGGAAAATTAAAATCGTAGGCGATCAGTGGGCCGACGGCTGGCTGCCGGAAAATGCGCTGAAAATTATGGAAAACGCGCTGACCGCCAACAATAACAAAATTGATGCTGTAGTGGCCTCAAACGACGCAACCGCAGGCGGCGCAATCCAGGCACTGAGCGCCCAGGGACTGGCGGGCAAAGTCGCTATTTCCGGTCAGGACGCCGATCTTGCGGGCGTTAAGCGCATCATCAACGGCAGTCAGACTATGACCGTCTATAAACCCATTACCGAGCTGGCTAATACCGCCGCTGAAATCGCCGTCGAACTCGGCAATGGCAAGCAACCGAAAGCCGATTCCTCGCTGAACAACGGCCTTAAAGATGTTCCGTCCCGTCTGCTGACGCCTATCGAAGTCAATAAAGACAATATTGATGCCACCGTTATCAAAGACGGCTTCCATCAAAAAAGCCAGTTGTAACCTTTGCACGCTCCCCCGCGCAATCGCTTTAGGGGGAGCTTATCAGGCACTGTTATTCCATAGATTCACACGGAGCAGGTATGCCTTATTTACTTGAAATGAAAAACATTACGATGGCGTTTGGCGCAGTCAAAGCCGTGGATAATGTGAGCCTGCAACTGAACGCCGGGGAAGTGTTATCGCTGTGTGGCGAGAACGGTTCCGGCAAGTCAACGTTGATGAAAGTGCTGTGTGGTATCTACCCCTTCGGGACGTATCAGGGCGATATCACGTTTGCAGGTGAAGCGCTCGAAGCGGGCCACATTCGCGATACCGAACGCAAAGGCATCGCCATCATTCATCAGGAACTGGCGCTGGTGAAACACCTCACCGTGCTGGAAAACATTTTTCTGGGTGCAGAAATCACCCATCACGGCGTGCTGGATTACGACACCATGACGCTGCGCTGTGAAAAACTGCTGGCGCAGGTAAGCCTGGCAATTTCCCCGGACACCCGCGTCGGGGATTTGGGCCTTGGGCAGCAACAACTGGTGGAAATCGCGAAGGCGCTGAATAAACAGGTGCGTCTGCTCATTCTTGACGAACCGACCGCCTCGCTCACTGAACAAGAAACCGCGATCCTGCTGAACATCATCCGCGACCTGCAAAATCACGGCATCGCCTGCATTTACATCTCGCACAAGCTCAACGAAGTCAAAGCGATCTCTGATGTGATTTGCGTCATCCGTGACGGCCAGCATATCGGTACGCGCGATGCGGCAGGCATGAGCGAAGACGACATCATCACCATGATGGTCGGACGCGAGCTGACCGCACTCTATCCTAATGAACCCCACACCACCGGCGATGAAATCCTGCGCGTTGAACACCTCACCGCCTGGCACCCGGTTAACCGGCATATTAAGCGCGTTAACGACGTGTCGTTTTCGCTGCGGCGCGGCGAAATCTTAGGTATCGCCGGGCTGGTCGGGGCCGGACGCACCGAAGCGGTACAGTGTCTGTTTGGCGTCTGGCCGGGCCGTCATGAAGGCCGCGTATTTATTGATGGCAAAGATGTGCAAATTCGCAACTGCCAGCAGGCTATCGGCCATGGAATTGCGATGGTCCCCGAGGATCGCAAAAAAGACGGCATCGTACCGGTGATGGCGGTCGGGAAAAACATTACGCTGGCGGCGCTCAATCAATTTACCGGGACGATGAGCAGCCTGGATGACGCCGCCGAACAGCACTGCATTTTGCAGTCACTGGCGCGGCTGAAGGTCAAAACCTCTTCGCCGGAACTGGCGATTGGCCGCCTGAGCGGGGGGAATCAGCAAAAGGCGATTCTGGCGCGCTGCCTGCTGCTTAACCCGCGCATTCTGATCCTCGACGAACCCACGCGCGGGATCGACATCGGCGCGAAATACGAGATCTACAAGCTGATCAACCAGCTTGTGCAGCAGGGCATCGCCGTCATCGTGATTTCATCGGAACTCCCGGAGGTGCTGGGGCTGAGCGACCGGATTCTGGTGATGCACGAAGGCAGGCTCAAGGCCAATCTGATCAATCATCAACTGACCCAGGAACAGGTAATGGAAGCGGCGCTGAGGAGCGAACATCATGTCGAAAACCAACCCATCTGAAATGAAATTGTCCGCCCCGTCGCCCCTGTCGCTTGCCGGGCTGAAGTCGCTCAATTTGCAGGTATTTGTGATGATTGCCGCCATTGTGGTCATCATGCTGTTCTTTACCTGGATGACCGACGGCTCTTATCTCAGCGCGCGTAACGTCTCTAACCTGCTGCGCCAGACGGCGATCACCGGGATTCTGGCGGTCGGCATGGTGTTTGTCATTATCTCGGCGGAAATCGATCTCTCCGTCGGTTCAATGATGGGCCTGCTCGGCGGCGCGGCGGCGATTTTTGACGTCTGGCTCGGCTGGCCGCTGCCGCTCACCATCCTGGTGACGCTGGTGCTTGGCCTGCTGCTCGGAACGTGGAACGGCTGGTGGGTAGCGTACCGCAAAGTGCCGTCGTTTATCGTCACCCTGGCGGGGATGCTCGCGTTTCGCGGCGTGCTGATTGGCATCACCAACGGCACCACCGTGTCGCCGACCAGCGCGGCGATGTCGCAAATCGGGCAGAGCTATCTGCCGGATGGCATTGGCTTTGGCGTCGGTGCGCTGGGGCTGGTTCTGTTTACCCTCTGGCAGTGGCGCGGACGTATGCGACGTCAGGCACTGGGGCTGACGACTCCGGCATCAACCTCCGTGGTGGGCCGTCAGGCGCTGATTGCGGTGATTGTGCTCGGTGCAATCTGGTTACTCAATGACTATCGCGGCGTGCCCACGCCGGTGCTGATCCTCACTTTCCTGCTGCTCGCCGGGATGTTCATGGCCACCCGTACCGCGTTTGGCCGACGCATTTACGCCATCGGCGGCAATCTGGAAGCCGCGCGTCTTTCCGGTATCAACGTCGAGCGCACCAAGCTGGCGGTGTTCGCCATTAACGGGCTGATGGTCGCCATCGCCGGGCTGATCTTAAGCTCGCGTCTGGGGGCGGGTTCGCCATCGGCGGGCAACATCGCCGAACTGGACGCTATCGCCGCCTGCGTGATCGGCGGCACCAGTCTGGCGGGAGGCATCGGCAGCGTGGCCGGGGCGGTGATGGGCGCGTTCATTATGGCGTCGCTCGACAACGGCATGAGTATGATGGACGTCCCTACGTTCTGGCAGTACATCGTCAAAGGGGCCATTTTACTGCTGGCCGTGTGGATGGATTCGGCAACAAAACGCCGGGCATAAAGGTTCATTTAACGCGCCGAACTACAGGGACGATCACACTGCCGGAGAAAAGTTATCCGGCAGTGTGCGCATTGTGATAATCAGAACGCATGATTCATCAGGAAATTAACCATTATGTTTGAGAAGCGTCACCGCATCACGTTGTTATTCAACGCCAATAAAGCCTATGACCGCCAGGTCGTTGAGGGCGTCGGGGAATATTTGCAGGCGTCGCAATCGGAGTGGGACATCTTTATTGAAGAGGATTTTCGCGCCCGCATCGAAAACATCAAAGAGTGGCTTGGCGATGGCGTTATTGCTGACTACGACGATAAAGAAATCGAACACCTGCTGGCTGACGTCGGTGTTCCCATCGTCGGGATCGGTGGGTCATACCATCACCCGGATAATTACCCGCCGGTTCATTACATCGCTACCGACAATCACGCGCTGGTCGAAAGCGCCTTTTTGCATTTGAAAGAAAAAGGTGTGCAGCGCTTCGCTTTTTATGGCCTGCCCGCCTCCAGCGGCAAGCGCTGGGCGGTCGAGCGCGAATATGCGTTCTGTCAGCTTGTAGCGCAGGAGAAGTATCGCGGGGTGGTCTATCAGGGGCTGGAAACCGCGCCGGAGAACTGGCAGCACGCGCAAAACCGCCTCGCTGACTGGCTGCAAACCCTGCCACCGCAGACCGGGATTATTGCCGTTACCGATGCCCGCGCACGCCATGTTTTACAGGTGTGCGAGCATTTACATATTCCGGTGCCAGAAAAGCTGTGTGTGATCGGCATTGATAACGAAGAACTGACCCGCTATCTCTCCCGCGTGGCGCTCTCGTCGGTGGCGCAGGGCACCCGGCAGATGGGCTATCAGGCGGCAAAACTTCTGCACCGCCTGCTGGATAACGAACCCATGCCGCTTCAGCGCCTGCTGGTACCGCCAGTGCGCGTGGTTGAGCGGCGCTCCACGGATTACCGCTCGCTCAGCGATCCGGCGGTGATTCAGGCCATGCACTATATTCGCAATCACGCCTGTAAGGGGATTAAGGTCGATCAGGTGCTGGATGCCGTCGGCATTTCCCGTTCAAACCTGGAAAAGCGCTTTAAAGAAGAAGTGGGAGAAACGATCCACGGCGTGATCCACGCCGAGAAACTGGAAAAGGCCCGCAGCCTGCTGGTTTCCACATCATTATCGATAAACGAGATATCGCAAATGTGCGGCTACCCTTCGCTACAGTATTTTTATTCGGTATTTAAAAAAGCGTACGACAGCACGCCGAAGGATTATCGGGACCGCTACAGCGAAATATTGATATAAAAAAACGCCTTCCGACGGGAAGGCGTTTTCGTTTACATGTGCGCTGCAATCAACCGCTGATTGTCCTGGTACATGGCAAACAGATAGTTGTTATAACGCTGGCCCTGGGTTGAGTAACCCTTGAGCTTGTGGATCATGTTGCTGGCCGTTACTTCCTGATCTGCTTTACGCAACTGCGCGCGCGATTTACGGAAGGAGGCGTAAGCCGGATGCGTGTTCAGGTTAACCACGTAAGCATTCACTGACTCTTTTACTGAATCAAAGTGCGAATAACCTTTCACCTTGCCAGGGCCATTGTTGCAGCGGCCTTTCGCGCATTTCATGCCGAACAGGTTATTGTTATTACGCGCCAGCTTAGAGGTGCCCCAACCGCTTTCTGCGGCGGCCATTGTCGCCACCATGCTGTCAGGAATAATGTCAACGCGATCAAGCAGCGTATTCCATGGAATACGACGGGTATTCCCCGACCAGCCCACTTTATAGCGCTTGGCAATATCTTTTAAGCGTGTGCGTTCTGACGGCGACCAGCGGCCATCGTACTGTTTTTTGATTAACCAGTTACGCTCAGCCGTAATGGCTGCGTTTTGATTAGTGATGTAAGGCATGACCGTCCGGAGAAACGCTTTTTTCCTTGGTGTTCCGGAAGGGTATTTTCGCAAATCAGGAAGTGAACTACTCTTTGCACTATTGCGAGAATACTCTTGTTTACTGCTTGCCTGCTTCTTACTAATCGCCTTGGTTACATGGGCTTTGTGATTTGCTGTTTTTTCGTGCGTCTTTGCAAGAACCTCACCGGAAAATACCAGGGTGAGAAACATCATAATCATGGCCCCATATCGTCGCATGGGAGTCAATATCATTAGGTCTCCAGGTCAGATGGATACATTCCAACACCTTATTTTTGAAGAAATTTGAGAGCGGAATCGCAAATTATATCAAAAATACCCTTCTATTAACACCTAAGGAATAATCCATTTCCTAAAACCTGTCACCAGGTAATTCGTATCAGTGTGCAAAAGATGCACAAATTGAGGGGTTTATCGCAAATTCCTGGTTAAATTTGAAGCAGATCACTCACCCCTGCCGCTCACCCCCGTCATTTTGCGCACAGGATGAGTCCCCGCCTGATCGCTGCTGGCAAAATAGCCAAAACCACCCAACCGGAAAGCGGTATGAAATATTCTGTACCTGGACTTTTGCTGTTACCTGCGATGGCCTGGGCTAACTGGTCCGCCCCTGGCTTTCCTGCTTTTCAGGCGGAAGGCACCGGGATCTATCGCACGCAGGCCGCCTTAAAAAAAGGCACTTTGCCGCTGACGCTGCGTGTTGACCAACAATGCTGGCAGCCCGCCGATGCCCCCAGACTGAATCAGATGCTCTCGCTCAAGCCCTGTGAAGGCCCCGCCCCGTCGTGGCGCGTGTTTCGTGATGGCGATTATCAGATTCAGGTAGATACCCGATCCGGCACGCCGACGCTGATGCTGACCGTCAAAAGTGCGCCACAGGCCGCGGCCATCAACGCGATCAAACAGTGTCCCACCTGGGACGGTAAACCGCTCACTCTCGACGTCAGTAAAACCTTCGCCGAAGGCAGCGTAGTACGTGATTTTTACAGCCAGCAAACGGCAACTGTCCGGCAGGGTAAAATCACCCTTCTGCCCGATGCCAACAGTGACGGCCTGCTCTTACTGGAACGTGCCGATACGCAGCAAGCCGCCCCCTTTAACTGGCACAACGCCACGGTCTATTTTGTGCTGACCGATCGCTTCGAGAACGGCGATCCGTCGAACGACAACAGCTACGGCCGCCATAAAGACGGTATGCAGGAGATCGGCACCTTCCACGGCGGCGATCTCAAAGGCTTAACCCACAAGCTCGATTACCTTGAAAAACTCGGCGTTAACGCGCTGTGGATCAGCGCCCCGTTCGAGCAAATTCACGGCTGGGTCGGCGGCGGGACCAAAGGCGACTTCCCGCATTACGCCTATCACGGCTATTACATTCAGGACTGGACCACGCTCGACGCCAACATGGGCAGCGAAAACGATTTACGCGCCCTGGTTGATGAAGCACACCGGCGTGGCATTCGCATTCTGTTTGACGTGGTGATGAATCACACCGGCTATGCCACCCTTGCCGATATGCAGGAGTACAAGTTTGGGGCGCTGTATTTGCAGGGCGAGGAGCGGAAAAAAATCCTCGGTGAGCGCTGGACCGACTGGAAACCTGCCGACGGGCAAAGCTGGCACAGTTTTAATGATTACATCAACTTCAGCGATAAAACCGCATGGGATAACTGGTGGGGCAAAGCCTGGGTTCGCACGGACATCGGCGATTATGACAACCCCGGCTTCGACGACCTCACCATGTCGCTGGCGTTCCTGCCGGATCTGAAAACGGACTCCACCACACCTTCCGGGCTGCCGGACTTTTACCGCCACAAACCGGACACCCGTGCGAAAGCGATTGACGGTTACACCCCGCGTGATTACCTCACGCACTGGCTGAGCACCTGGGTGCGCGATTACGGTATTGATGGTTTTCGCGTGGACACCGCCAAACACGTTGAGATGGCGGCGCTGCAACAGTTAAAAACTCAGGCGACCCAGGCGCTGGCGGAATGGAAGCAGGCGAATCCGCAGAAAAAACCTGATGACGCGCCGTTCTGGATGACCGGCGAGGCCTGGGGCCACGGCGTGATGCAGAGCGATTATTATCGTCACGGCTTTGATGCGATGATCAATTTTGATTATCAGGAGCAGGCGGCGAAAGCAGTCGATTGCTTCGCGGGCATCGATCTGACCTGGCAGCAGATGGCAGAAAAGCTGCAATCGTTTAACGTGCTGAGCTACCTTTCATCCCACGACACCCGCCTGTTCCGCGAAGGCGGTCAGGAAGCGGCGCAGCTGCTGTTGCTCGCCCCCGGCGCTGTGCAGATTTTTTACGGCGACGAGTCCGGACGACCGTTCGGCCCGACGGGTTCCGATCCGCTGCAGGGCACGCGCTCGGATATGAACTGGCAGGATGTTGAGGGTAAAGAAGCAGAGCGCGTGGCGCACTGGCAGCGACTCGGCCAGTTCCGTGCCCGCCACCCGGCAATCGGCGCAGGCAAGCAGACCACCCTTTCAATGCCGCAGGGCTACGGGTTTGTGCGTGAGCAGGGTGAGGACAAGGTGATGGTGGTGTGGGCGGGGCAGCAGTGACGGTTTTTGCCCCTCACCCTAACCCTCTCCCAATGGGAGAGGGGACAGATAGCGCACGGACTCGCCTTTCTCCCTCTCCCTGTGGGAGAGGGCCGGGGTGAGGGGCCACCAGCAACACAATCCACCACCACACTCTCTATGTGCAGCACATTCCTCCTCCCCCACCCAAATCCCCTGATTTGCACCGCGCCTGCGCTGGCGTTAAGGTGAGCCAATTCTTAAAACAGACCGACAGATCACCTGCTATGACATTTTCACTTTTCGGCGACAAATTCACCCGCCATTCAGGCATTACGCGCCTGATGGAGGATCTCAACGATGGCCTTCGCACCCCAGGTGCCATCATGTTAGGCGGCGGGAACCCGGCGCAAATCCCGGCGATGACAGATTACTTCCACAACCTGCTGGCCGACATGCTGCAAAACGGCAAAGCCACTGATGCGCTGTGTAATTATGATGGCCCGCAGGGGAAATCGGAGCTGCTGACGGCGCTGGCCGGGCTGCTGCGTGAAAACCTCGGCTGGGATATTGAGCCGCAGAATATTGCACTGACTAACGGCAGCCAGAGCGCGTTTTTCTACTTGTTCAATCTGTTCGCTGGCCGCCGTGCCGATGGAACCACCAAAAAAGTGCTTTTCCCGCTGGCCCCGGAATACATTGGCTATGCCGACTCCGGGCTGGAAGAGGATCTGTTTGTCTCCGCGCGCCCGAATATTGAGCTGTTGCCGGAAGGCCAGTTCAAATATCACGTTGATTTTGAACACCTGCACATCGGTGAAGAAACGGGCATGATCTGCGTTTCGCGCCCGACCAACCCCACCGGCAACGTCATCACCGATGACGAGCTGATGAAACTTGATGCGCTGGCTAACCAGCACAACATTCCGCTGGTGATCGATAACGCTTACGGCGTCCCCTTCCCTGGCATTATCTTCAGCGAGGCCCGCCCGCTGTGGAACCCGAATACCGTGCTGTGCATGAGCCTGTCAAAACTCGGTCTGCCCGGCAGTCGCTGCGGCATTATTATTGCCAGTGACAAAATTATCTCCGCCATTCGTAACATGAACGGCATTATCAGCCTCGCGCCCGGCGGCATTGGCCCGGCGATGATGTGCGAGATGATCAAACGCAGCGACCTGCTGCGCCTCTCCGAAACGGTGATCAAACCCTTCTACCAGCAGCGCGTTCAGGAAACGGTCGCCATCCTGCGCCGCTATCTCTCTGAAGAGCGCTGCCTCATTCACAAGCCGGAAGGGGCGATTTTCCTGTGGCTGTGGTTTAAAGATCTGCCGATCAGCACCGAACTGTTATATCAGCGCCTGAAAAAGCGTGGCGTGCTGATGGTGCCGGGGGACTACTTCTTCCCTGGCCTCGACAAGCCCTGGCCGCACACCCACCAGTGTATGCGCATGAACTATGTGCCGGATCCCGACAAGATTGAGGCTGGCGTGAAGATTCTGGCGGAAGAAATTGAATTCGCCTGGCAGGAAAGCGCACGCTGAATATAACCGGGCCTTTATTTAAAAGGCCCGGATAATTATCACGATAATAGATAAAGCGCCTCTAATTAAAATAATGTTTTTGATGCGATATATCTTTTACACGCGTGGGATATATCCTTTTATTATTCACTTTTTGCCCGCTAAATATATTTAAAAGTTAAACAACACTAAACTCCGCACTAAGATTTAAGCGGAGCTTACCGATCCGCTTGCATTTTCAATCTATTGATTAATAACGATATATCTATAAAAGTGTGACATCAAATTAAGAATAGTCACATTTATTTAACTTTTAAGTCAAATTAACCCAACAAATTTGGTAGGTCTGAAAAACCCACTTACACTTATTACTACGCCGTCCGGCGTTTTAATTTAGTGGAGTTTTATTATGGCTACTAATAACGTTAGCCACCTGAGCGTCATTGCGGTGGCCGTCCTTCTTTCGTTCTCATTATCTGCCTGCAGCGGCGGCGGATCCCATTCTTCTCATGCAAAAAATACCCCAACGCCGGGACAAAGTGCGGGTACGGATGATGGAGCAACGGCAGGCAACGGATCGGGAGGCTCAGGTTCAGGCGGTTCCGGTTCCGGTGGTACGGGGACGGGCGGCGGTTCAGGCTCCGGCGGAACAGGCGGCGGCTCCGGTGCGGGTGGCTCAGGAAGCGGCTCCGGCGGCGGTACGGGTGGCGGCACGGGCGGTAACGGCGGCGGCACGGGCGGTAACGGCGGCGGCACCGGTGGAGGTGACGGCGGTACGGGCGGTGGCGGAACAGGCACCGTGTCGAACGGCACCGTTAATACGGTACTCGGCGATGCCGGTCTGACCGTCTCAAGCGTCGGCACAACCCTGGATAACCTTGGCAGCCAGATCCCGGCCGACAATCCGGTCACATCAACCGTTTCCACCACGGTGAGCGGCGTAGGGACGGCGGTGAATACCACCGGCACCGGCATCACCAGCGGGATTGGTAATTCATCCAACCCTAACGGTGTGGGGACCACCCTTACAGGCGTCACCACCACGGTATCGTCGCTCGGTAACACGGTTTCATCGGTCGGCACCAATCTGGCCAGCACCACTTCCGGCACCCCGCTTGGCGGCGTGACGGGCGCGGCGGGTACGATTGTCGACAGCACCGGTAAAGTTGTCACGGGGACAGGTTCCGCGCTGACCAACGTGGTGCAAAGCGACGGCGTTACCCGGCTGACCACCGGCACCACGACGCTGGTAAACAACACCACCAGCGGCGTCAGCAAACTGACGCAGGGCGTGGGCGGAGCCACAGGACTGGGCACTCCGGTGAATAATCTGCTGACCTCCGTTGGCACTGGCGTCAGTCACGTCGGCAGCAACGTCAGCAGCAGCAATTCCGGGCTGAGTGGCGTGGGCCAGGTGGTTAATAACCTCGGCCAGACGGTAACCGATGTGGGCGGGCTGGTGAAACCGGCCACCGTCACCACAACGCCGTCGGCCCCGGCCACCAATGGCGGCATTGCGGTTGATGCCAACGCTGATCTCAATAACAAAGGTCTGGTCGCCAACGTAGGGGCAACCGTCAACACCCTCACCGCGGGATTAACCGCCAGTGCAGGCACCACCAGTACAACCAACACCAGTGAAACCACCGCCACCGGCCCGCTTAGCGGCGTGACCAATCTGGTCGGCGGCATATTAACGCCTAAAAAATAATAACGTTCGTCCCGTGCCCCTGTCCGGGGGCACGTCTTCCTGATCTGAAGCGTTGCCCACCTTTGTGCGGTGACAGAAAAGGGATTGCCCATGAGACTACCACTTTGCTATGCGCTCCTGTGCTTTGCTGCGCTCAGTATCGCCCGCGCGGATACCCTCCCTGCCATTATTGACTCCGTCAACCCGGCTAAACCGGCCCCCAACGTTGCCGATCCTGCGGCTGCGAAAACGGCTGCCCCGACAGTCACCGTGCCTCAGTCTGACGCCCGGCTCACGCCCGACACGCCGGTGACCGTCAACCATATTCAGTTTATTGGCGGCAAGGTTTACCCGTTGAAAACGTTACTGGAGCCTTTTCGCCCGCTCGCCGGAAAAACGGTGCCGCTAAAAGAGGTGATCGCGCGGGTGAATGACATTACCGCCCGCTACCGCGCCGACGGTTATCCGCTCTCCTATGCCTGGCTACCGGACGACAATTACCACAACGGCAACATCAACATCGTGCTGGTTGAGGGCTACGTCGCGCACAGCGATATCAAAAGCAACAACGCCAGCATCGCTGAGCGCCTGAAACGGCTGGCGGAAAAGTTGATGACTGAGAAGCCGTTGCGCCAGGATACCTTTGATCGCTACAGCCAGTTAATGACGCGCACGCCGGGGACGCCGGTAGAGGTCAGCGCGCAGCTACCGAAGAATATCTATGGCGCGGCGGCGATGAGCGTCGAAGCCAACCAGCCGCGCATCTGGGACCTCTCCTCGACGCTGGATGTGCGTAAAGGCGAAAATCTGGCGCTGGTCAACGGCACGCTGAGTAACCTCACTTCCTATGGCGATCAGCTGGGCCTTGCCACTTTTGTGCCGCTGGATGGCGAAACGAAAAAAACTTACGTCGGCCTTAACTATCAGCAGTTTCTCAACGACGAGGGACTGAGTATGCAGCTTAAGGGCAGCTACTATCGCGACGATCCGAACGAGTACACGCCCCTGCTTTATATCCCCGGTTACACCGTTGAAGCGCAGCAAAAAGCGACCCAGTACAACGGCGGCGTCAGTTTTGGCTATCCGTTGCTGTTAACCCGCCAGAAGCAAATCAGCCTGTCGGGTGGCGTGGATTACACCAACAAACGTAATGAATACGCACTGCAGGCGCGCGGGGCCGATCAGACCATCCCGCTGGAAAGTTTAAGTCAGCACACGCGCTATCCGGCGCTGGATCTGGGCATCACCGGCTACCGTGAATTCACCAAAGCCAGCCTCAACGCCCGGCTGAATCTGCGTCAGGGCCTGGATACGTTTGATGCCGATGTCTCCCCCGCCGGGGCGACCGATCTGGATTTCACCCGCTGGAAGGGCAACGTCGATGGCGCGTGGCTGATGGCGGAAAAGTGGCGTTTAAGCACATCGCTTGAGGGCGTCTGGTCAGATAACGATTTACCGGAGTCCGAGCGCGTGCAGTTTGGTGCGCAGCGCTTTGGTCGCGGCTATCAGGACGGCGAAGCCAGCGGCGATTACGGTTACGGCGGCCAGGTGGAACTGCGCTACCTGCACATGCGCAAAGAGAGCAAATGGCTGGCAACGGTGCAGCCCTACGTGCTGGCCGACAACGCCCGCACCTGGTTTAACGCGCCAGGCTTTCGCCGACAGCATTTAAGTTCAGTGGCAGCAGGGGTGATGGTCGGGGACAATAAACACTATTCGCTGGCGGTTGAGGCAGCGCGTCCCACCGGGGATATGCCGACAGATTCCAGCCGCCGCGACTGGCGCTACAGCCTGACGGTCACCTGGAATTTTAATAATTTACGCTAGCGGGCTGAAACCTGATTTATTAAGAATTGATATGCTCTTTGCAGTACCGCCGCTTCCAGACGCCGGGCGTTAAGCCTGTATGCTTATGAAAGATTTGCCGAAAGTAACCTACGTTGCTGAAGCCGCACAGGGCGGCAATTTCTTTCAGTGAGCGCGCATCGCTGAGTAAAAATTTCTCCGCCGCCCGCACCCGCTGGCGGTGGATCGCTTCCGTGATCGTCAGATGGAAAACGCGGCGGTAGACACGCCCCAGGTAGTCGGCATTGCAGTGTAGTTCACGGGCCAGCGTCGCGGTAGAAATACGCAAATGAAACTGCGTGCGAATTAACTGCTGTGCTTTCCAGGCCAGGGAAATCCCCCGATCGTCAGCCTCTTTCCCCCCGATTTCTGTGCGGGTAATTTGCTGCAAAATAAGCAGGAGAATAAATTCAAGCGCGGCGCTACGCGTTATTTTCTCCTGTTCACTTAAAAATTGTCTGAACAGCGAAATAATATATTGCGGATCGCTGACGCGGGTGTGTTGTGGCACGGAAAGTGATGCCAGCCATGGCGCGGTATTATTTGTTTCCTTCACTTCAAAATGCAGCCAATAAAACTTGAGATCGGCCGGAAAATCCGCCACGCCGACATGTCTGCGCTGCGGCCATAATAATAAACTTTCCCCGGCATTGACGCTGAAAACGCGATCCTCTTCCTGAATCGTCAGCGTACCCTTTTCCACGAAAATCACTTCCCACGACTGGAGCTTTCGCGCAGGATGACGCCCGACACCCCGCGAAATAAATAACCCGCCATTTTGTACTTTAATCGGAAGCGCTATGGATAATTCAAGCATGGATATTGATATTCCTGTTTTTATTTCACATTTTCAGAGCGTTACAGATTGATTATTAATGAAATATTTGCCATTCACCCGATCGGCTTCACACTTTTCTTATCAGGTCGGAATCCTCACCTTTTTATACTTCTTTGTTGCCTTGTTGGGGTCGGTATTCCAGGCAAAATTAATCAGGTCATGACACATAAAAATATTCCGCCTGACTAAGCGGACAACTGAAAAAAGACATCTCTGCTCTGTGAGGAGTTATCGATGACCTCTACACCTTTAACAACAGATGTAACGCACCCGGCCATAAACGACACCTTATCGGTGCGCGAAAAAATTGGTTATGGCCTGGGTGATGCGGGTGGGACAGTGATTACCTGTCTCATCATGAATTTTCTGACTTTTTTCTATACCGATATTTTCGGCCTGACGCCTGCACTGGTCGGCACCCTGTTTATTGCCTTACGAATATTTGATGCGATTTCCGATCCGGTAATGGGCATTATTGCCGACCGCACGCAAAGCCGGTGGGGACGTTTTCGCCCGTGGCAATTGTGGGTAGCCGTACCGATTGGCATTATCGGCGTCCTGACTTTTACCGTGCCGGACGCCAGCATGGGCGTCAAAATCGCCTGGGCATTTGGCACCTATTTGCTGCTCTCCGTGGGTTATACGGCGATTAACGTGCCCTATTGCGCGCTGATTAACACCATGACCACCCGCCATAACGAAGTGATTTCCTGCCAGTCCTGGCGCTTTGTGTTATGCGGCGTGGCGGGATTTCTGGTTTCCGTTGGCCTGCCGTGGATGGTCGAAACGCTCGGCAAGGGCGACGCTGCCAAAGGTTATCAACTGGGCGTTGGCGTGCTGTGCGCCATTGCCGTGGCAATGTTCCTGTGCTGCTTTTTCTGGGTCCGCGAGCGCGTGCCGCTGGCGCTGATGGGCAAATTCACCCTGCGTGAACACTTCGCCGGGCTGCGTAAAAACGACCAACTGTTACTGATGCTGGTGATGTCGTTCCTGTTGATCAACGTCTTCAACATTCGCGGCGGCGGTTACATGTATTTCATTACCTACGTGCTGGAAGGCAGCACCGCCTATACCTCGCTGTTTTTCACGATGGTCACGTTCGCCTCCATCCTCGGCTCGATCATTGTGAATCCACTGACCCGCCGCATCGATACGGTGAAGCTCTATTACTACACCAACCTGGTGCTGGCTGCGCTGGCGGTTGGCATGTGGTTTTTACCGGGCGGCCCGGCGCATCAGACGCTGTGGCTGGCAGTGATCCTGGGGAACGGCGTGATTCTGGGCTTTACCCTGCCGCTGCACTTTTCACTCATGGCCTTTTCTGACGATTACGGCGAGTGGAAAAACGGCGTGCGTTCATCGGGCATGAACTTCGCCTTTAACCTCTTTTTCATCAAGCTCGCCTGGGCCTCCAGTGCCGGGATTATCAGCCTGGTGTTCATCTTTGTGGCCTACCAGCCCGGCGCGGGAAACCAGACGCCTGCTTCACTACAGGGTATTACCGCGATGGAAACGCTGCTGCCTGCGCTTTTCCATCTCCTGCTGGCGCTGGCCGTGCGCATTTGCAAACTTAACAATCCGATGATGGCGCGTATTTCGACCGACCTGCGCCAGCGTCATGTCTCATCCTGAGGAGAAAATGATGACCGTTATGGAAACCGACCTGCACAGACTGAAAGTGACCGATCCGTTTTTGGGCCAGTATCAGCAACTGGTGCGCGATGTCGTGATCCCCTATCAATGGGATGCGCTAAACGACCGCATTCCGGAAGCCGATCCGAGTCATGCGATCGACAACTTCCGTATTGCTGCTGGCCTTCAGGAAGGCGAATTTTACGGGATGGTTTTTCAGGACAGCGACGTGGCGAAATGGCTGGAAGCCGTGGCCTGGTCGCTCTGCCAGAAAGCCGATCCTGAGCTGGAAAAAACGGCGGATGAGGTGATTGAACTGATCGCCGCCGCGCAGTGCGACGATGGATACCTGAACACCTGGTTCACGGTTAAAGCCCCCGGTGAGCGCTGGACGAATCTTGCCGAATGCCATGAGCTTTACACTGCAGGACACATGATTGAAGCCGCCGTCGCCTGGTTTCAGGCCACCGGGAAGCGCAATCTGCTTGATGTCGCCTGCCGTCTGGCAGACCACATCGACAGCGTGTTTGGCCCCGGCGAGGGACAATTGCAGGGCTATGACGGCCACCCGGAAATCGAACTGGCGTTGATGCGTCTTTTTGATGTCACTCAGGAAGCGCGCTATCGCGATTTAGTGAACTACTTTGTCGAGGAGCGCGGGGCGCAACCGCACTTTTATGATATCGAGTTTGAAAAACGCGGCGGCACCTGGCACTGGCCGAATCACGGCACGGCATGGATGGTGAAAGATAAACCTTACAGTCAGGCGCATTTGCCGCTGTCGGAACAGCAAACCGCCATTGGCCATGCGGTGCGGTTTGTTTATCTGATGACGGGCGTTGCGCATCTGGCGCGGCTAAGCAACGACGAGAGTAAGCGGCAGGATTGCCTGCGTCTGTGGCAAAACATGGCGCAGCGCCAGCTTTATATTACCGGCGGCATCGGATCGCAGAGCCGGGGCGAGGCGTTCAGCAGCGATTACGATCTGCCAAACGACACCGTTTACGCCGAAAGCTGTGCCTCTATCGGCCTGATGATGTTTGCCCGCCGGATGCTGGAAATGGAGGGCGACAGCCAGTATGCCGATGTGATGGAGCGTGCGCTTTACAACACTGTGCTGGGCGGGATGGCGCTCGACGGCAAACATTTCTTTTATGTTAACCCGCTGGAAGTGCAGCCTCAGTCGCTGAAGTTCAATCATATTTATGACCACATTCAGCCGGTTCGCCAGCGCTGGTTCGGCTGCGCCTGTTGCCCGCCGAACATTGCGCGGGTACTGACCTCGCTCGGTCATTACATTTATACGCCACGCGAGGATGCGCTGTTTATTAACCTGTACGTCGGCAACAGCGTGGATATTCCGGTGGGCAATGACATGCTGCGACTGCGGATCTCCGGCAATTATCCGTGGCAGGAAGAAGTCAGCATTCATATTGATTCGCCGCAGCCGGTTCAGCACACGCTGGCGCTGCGTTTGCCCGACTGGTGTCCGGATGCGAAAGTCAGCCTCAACGGAGAAGCCGCCGCAGGCGAGGTGAAAAAAGGCTATCTGCACCTCAACCGCGCCTGGCGTGAGGGCGACACCCTGACGCTGACGCTGCCGATGCCCGTGCGCCGCGTTTACAGCAATCCGCTGGTGCGCCATCTGGCGGGCCGGGTCGCCGTACAGCGCGGGCCGCTGGTCTATTGTCTGGAACAGGCCGACAACGGCGAAAACTTGCATAACGTCTGGCTGCCGAAAGAGAGCACCTTTACCTGTTTTGAAGGCAAAGGCATTTTTGCCCATAAAATCCTGATCCAGGCCGACGGGTATAAACATGCTTCTGTGCAGCCGGAGCAGCAACCGCTCTGGCATTACGACGTGTCTCCTGCCACTCAGCAACCGCAAACCCTGACGTTTATTCCCTGGTTTAGCTGGGCCAATCGTGGCGAAGGTGAAATGCGCATCTGGATAAACGAGGCTTAAGCGAAAGGCAGGCCACCCTCTGGCCTGCCGTTACTTTTCTGGTAGATGGAAAATCTCATTAACGTCCTGCATACTCTGAACGTGTCCAACAGGGGAACAGAATATGAGCAAGGAAGAGATGTCCACTATTGAAATCAAACGCGTTAAAGCCAGCAGTATTTACCGGTTGCTCCTCATCGGCCTCGGCATTCCTCTTGGGATACTGAGCTTTATTTATGGCGTACTCGGTTGTTTCGGCTATGACACCGTTGCCTGGAACAATGAGCCGGTCCATGGCCTGTTAGCACTCCCGGTTGGGCTGTTAACCGGCTTAGTGGTGACCGTCATTATCACGTTCGTCATGGGATCGCTTGCCTGCCTCGGCCTGTGGATTTACAGCCGCTTCCGCCGTCTGGAAATTAAAGTCATTTCAAACGACTAATATTGCCCCTCACCCCGGCCCTCTCCCACAGGGAGAGGGGGAAAAGCGGGTCCGTGCCCGGACGGTCCCCTCTCCCACAGGGAGAGGGGGAAAGGCGGGTCTGTGCTCGATCTGTCCCCTCTCACTCAGGGAGAGGGGGAAAGATGGGTCTGTGCTCGATCTGTCCCCTCTCACTCAGGGAGAGGGGGAAGGCGGGTCCGTGCTCGATCTGTCCCCTCTCCCTCAGGGAGAGGGTTAGGGTGAGGGTGTACGTACGGGCTTTAAAAAAGACCTAACGGTTTATCGGAGTAGCTGACCAGCAGGCATTTGGTTTGCTGGTAGTGGTTGAGCATCATTTTATGGGTTTCGCGCCCGATGCCGGACTGTTTGTAGCCGCCGAAAGCGGCGTGTGCCGGGTACGCGTGGTAGCAGTTGGTCCAGACGCGTCCGGCCTGAATGCCGCGCCCCATCTTGTACGCCAGATTACCGTTGCGGCTCCAGACGCCTGCGCCCAGACCGTACTGGGTGTCGTTGGCCAGTTCCAGTGCGTCGTCCATGGTTTTAAAGGTAGTGACCGCCAGCACCGGGCCGAAAATCTCCTCCTGAAAAACGCGCATATTATTGCTGCCTGACAGGATCGTTGGCTCCAGATAGAAGCCCTCTTTAAGATCGCCGTCCAGCCGTTTGCGTCGCCCGCCGGTCAGAATATCCGCGCCCTCTTTTTTACCGATATCGATATAGTTAAGGATGGTTTCCATCTGCCCCTGCGACACCTGCGCGCCCATCTGGGTGGCGCTGTCGAGCGGATTACCGCAGCGGATGCTTTCCACCCGGCGGATAGCGCGTTCCATAAAGCGCTCGTAGATCGACTCCTGCACCAGCGCGCGGCTCGGGCAGGTGCAGACTTCCCCCTGATTGAAGGCGAACAGCGCAAAGCCTTCCAGCACCTTGTCGAAGTAAGCGTCCTCTTCTTCCATCACGTCGGCAAAGAAAATGTTTGGCGATTTGCCGCCCAGCTCCAGCGTCACCGGAATAATGTTTTGCGTGGCGTACTGCATGATTTGCTGGCCGACCTCGGTGGAACCGGTAAAAGCGACTTTGGCGATGCGGTTAGACGTCGCCAGATATTCGCCAATCTCACCGCCCGCGCCATTCACCACGTTAATGACGCCGGGCGGAAGTAAATCCCCCACCAGCTCCATCAGCAGCAGCACCGAAAGCGGCGTCAGTCGCGCCGGTTTGAGCACGACGCAGTTCCCGGCAGCCAGTGCCGGGGCCATCTTCCAGCTCGCCATCAGCAGCGGGAAATTCCACGGAATAATTTGCCCGACCACGCCGAGCGGCTCGTGAAAGTGGTAGGCCACGGTTTCACTGTCTAGCTCGCTGATACCGCCCTCCTGGGCGCGAATGCAGGAGGCGAAATAGCGAAAATGATCGATAGCCAGCGGCACGTCGGCTCCGCTGGTTTCGCGGATAGGCTTGCCGTTATCCCAGGTTTCCGCCGTGGCCAGCAGATCGATATTTTGCTCCATGCGGTCGGCGATTTTTAACAGGATCGCCGCGCGGTCCTGCACCGAGGTGCTGCCCCACTTCGCTTTTGCTTTGTGCGCCGCATCCAGCGCCAGATCGATATCGCGGCTCCCGGAACTGGCGATCTCACACAGCGGCTGGCCGGTGATGGGCGTCAGGTTCTGGTAATACTCACCGCTGACCGGGGCTACCCAGTCGCCGCCGATAAAGTTGTCATAACGTGATTTTAACGTGAGGGGATAACCGTACTCACCCGGATGAATGCGGTCAGAAGGAGGATTATTGCTCATGGCCGTCTCCTGGCAGGGATCTCCTGTAAGCGTAGACGCTACTGGTCAATATATGCTCACACGTTCACCGCTTTACGACGCTGTTCACGTATTACCTTACTTTACGTTTTCCCCGCTGGGCTGAGCCATACTTAAGCCAGGCGGTCATACAAGGAAACCATCCTATGCAGTATTTTATTGGCTTCGATGTGGGAGGAACCCACATCAAACACGGCGTGATCGATGAGAACGGCGAAGAGCTGGTTTCGGATGAATATGACACGCCGGAAGACGTTGAGACCTTTAAACAGAAATGGAAAGAGGTGGTCGGGAAGTACCAGAGCGAGCATGAGATTGCCGCCATCGGCGTGAGTTTTCCGGGCTATATCAACATTAATACCGGCATCGCCAGCAAAGCCGGGGCGCTGGATTATATGGACGGCATGGATCTGAAAGCGCTGTTTGCCGACCTCTCCGATCTGCCGCTGGTTATTGAAAACGACGCCAACAGTGCTGCCCTCGGCGAACGCTGGCGCGGTGCCGGGCAGGAGTATGAAAATTTTGTCTGTATTACCGTCGGCACCGGCATTGGTGGCGGCATTATTTTTAACGGTGGCCTTTACCGGGGCGTGCATTTTCGCGCCGGGGAGTTTGGCGTGATGCCGGTGGGGAATAACGGCGAATGTATGCATGAAGTCGCCTCCGCCAGCGGGCTGATGGACGCCTGCCGCCGCGCGCTGGCGCTGTCAGTTGATGAGATGCCGCACGGCAAAGAGATTTTCGAACGCATGGACAGCGACGTGCACCTGCGCGAAGCCGTGAATCAGTGGGCGCTGTTCCTTTCGCGCGGGATCTACAGCGTGATTTCTATGTATGACCCGCAGGTGGTGCTGATTGGTGGGGGCTTAAGCGAGCAGGAAAAGGTGTATCAACTGCTCGACCGCCATCTGGAAACTTTTGAAATGTGGGACGCGCTAAAAGTGCCCATTCTGCGCTGCAAACTGGGTAACCAGGCGGGCAGACTGGGCGCGGTGTGGCTGGCAAAACAGCACGCCGAAGAGAAAACGGGTTAACCGGCGGGCGGGAACAGCAGCGCGTCCCGCAGCAGGTGATCGTTACCCCGGCGGCGGGTGAAGCCGATGCGGTCGAAATATTCCAGGATCTGGATAGCCAGTTTGCGGCCGACGTTCAGCTTGTCGCGGAAATCCGCCGCACTGGTGGAGCCCTGCACCTGATCCAGCTCGCGGATCAGACTGGCAAAGGCCACGATCCGATCGTTGCGGTAGTAGCGATCTTTTACGATCGCCGTAATCAGCCCCTGCTGCGCCGCCTGGCGCGTCAGGGCGCGCATTGTCTGTTCATCGCTGCCCGTTTCCCGCGCCAGATCGCGCACCCACCACGGCTCCTCGCCAAACAGCGGGAATGTTTTTTCCCACAGTTCGGCCTGCTCAGCGGTAAATCCGGCTTTATGATCCGGCAGATGCAGCCACCCGTGATGGCTGTGGATGGTGCCGCTCTCGCGCATCCGTTCAATCAGCGTCAACACCAGCGCGTCATCTTCCATCGGCAGCGCCATGCGCCGCAGACGCTCCCGCCCCGGACCTGGCTCATCTTTATGCTGCTCATGATAGAGCGCGAGCGTGTCCAGCAGTTTGCGCTGCCAGCGCGCGGCCATGGCTGCGCTCAGTACATTTTCCCCCGCCTGAACGGGTGCCGCCGCCTGGGTTAACGTTTCAAGACCAGCGCGGTTAAGCTGGCGCGCCCAGCCAAAGGTTGCCTGCGACACCGCCCCGCGCGACAGATGCACCTCCAGCGCCTGAGCGTTATTTTCTGCGGCGGACAGCGCGTTCAGCCAGTTCAGATACTCTTCGCGGCGCTTGCCGCGACGGGGTGGGTTAAGCGCCACCACCCGCGCACCCGCGAGCGTCGTGCGGGCGGAGATGTCACGCAGCACCAGGCGATCGTTATCCGCCAGCCACAGCGGGCTGTCGAGCACCAGTTCGGCCAGCGTATCGGTCAGCAGCGAGACGCGCCCGGTGATATGGCTGGCGGCGTGGTGAAGGTGCAGCGGCTGCCACTGGGAGAGCGGCGCGTGGGTGTCGAGCGCCACAATCACCCGCGTGGCCGGTTCGGGCGGTCTTTCCGAAAGCAGCCAGTCCCCGCGATGCAGTTCCTCTTTTTGTGCATCACCGACAATGTTCAGCGCGATACGCTGACCGCCGTGGGCACGATCGGTCGGCTGATTTTGCGCATGCAGGCCGCGCACGCGTACCGGTTTGTTCACCCCGGTCAGCCACAGCGTGTCGCCCACGCGGACATCGCCGGACAGCGCCGTGCCGGTCACCACCAGCCCGGCCCCTTTCACGCTGAAGGCACGGTCGATAGCAAGACGAAAACGGTGCTGCGCTTCCTGCGCCCGTTCGGGCAGATTCAGCAGGTGCTCGCGCAACTCATTAATGCCGCGCTGCTCAGGAGCGGCGGTGATAAAAATCGCCGCACCGGTAAAGCCAAATTCCGTGAGCGTAGCGTTCACCTCTTTGCGCACCTGGTCGATACGGGCTTCGTCCACCCGGTCGGCCCGTGTCAGCGCCACGGTCAGGGAAGGCTTGCCGGTGAGCTGTAAAATCGCAAGATGCTCGCGGGTTTGCGGCATCACGCCGTCGTCACAGGCCACCACCAGCAGGGCATGATCGATGCCGCCGATG
>Ga0302349_1000887_pt1 | contig 28390 bp, 31 predicted proteins | sample PhyAR1_FD_202176 | JGI IMG/M metagenome (GOLD analysis project Ga0302349, IMG submission 202176) | Leaf surface microbial communities from alfalfa plants in UC Gill Tract Community Farm, Albany, California, United States - DLSL A.R1... | ecosystem: Host-associated > Plants > Phyllosphere >...
ATGCCAGACATTGAGGCAAACAGTTCATTAGGCATTTTCGCGTGTGGCCAGGGGAACGGCGAACCGATAACGGGCGCGCCTTCGCCTAAACCGAGGTTTATGAGAAACAAACGCCTGGCCCTGCGCCGGGCCGCGCTGGCACACTTGCGGCCATTTGCGGAGAGCTCAGCGTGCTGATTGGCTATATCAGGGTATCAACAAATGACCAGAACACGGATTTACAGCGGGTTGCGCTGCAGAGCGCAGAATGTGAGCTGATTTTTGAAGACAGGATAAGCGGCAAAACCAGCGAAAGGCCGGGGCTGAAAAAGGCGCTGCGCTGCCTGCAGCCTGGCGACACGCTGATTGTGTGGAAGCTCGACCGGCTCGGCAGGAGTATGCGCCACCTGGTCATGCTGACGGAGGAGCTGCGCGAGCGTGGCGTTAACTTCCGCAGCCTGACCGACAGCATCGATACCAGCACGCCAATGGGCCGGTTTTTCTTTCACGTTATGGGCGCGCTGGCTGAAATGGAGCGCGAGCTGATAATAGAGCGCACCCGTGCGGGGCTGGCGGCTGCACGGGATAAAGGGCGCATTGGCGGCAGGCGTCGCATAATGACGCCGGACGTGATCGGCCGAGCCGAAAGAATGCTGGCGAACGGCGCAACGCTGCAGCAGATTGCGCTTGTGCTGGAGGTGTCGGTCAAAACCCTTTACCGGTACATACCGGCCGACAGGCAGCGCCAGATTATTAATTCTGTCTGCTGACTGACCAGCAAACCCTCATCAGATGCACTGCTAAACCTGACCTGACACCCTGAGCACACCCTCAAAACGGAGTGCATCAGATGTCTGATTATCATCATGGTGTCCGCGTCGTCGAAGTCAACGACGGCACGCGCACCATTACAACCGTATCAACCGCAATCGTGGGCATGGTCTGCACCGCGCAGGATGCGGATGCGGCAACCTTTCCGCTGAATACGCCGGTACTTATCACCAACGTACAGGGCGCTGTCGGTAAGGCTGGCAAAAAAGGCACGCTCGCCGCTGCGCTGCAGGCTATTGCCGACCAGTCAAAACCCGTGACCGTCGTCGTGCGCGTGGCCGAAGGTGCCGACGAAGCCGAAACCACGTCCAATATCATCGGCGGCACGGATGAAAACGGCCAGTATACCGGCATGAAAGCGCTGCTCGCCGCGCAGACCCAGCTCGATGTTAAGCCGCGTATTCTCGGCGTGCCGGGGCTGGACTCGCTGGCGGTGGCAACCGCGCTTGCCAGCATTGCGCAGCAGCTGCGCGCCTTTGCCTACGTTTCAGCGTGGGAATGCAAAACCATTTCCGAAGCCCGCCTGTATCGCCAGAACTTCAGCCAGCGTGAATTGATGGTTATCTGGCCTGATTTCCTTGCGTGGAACACTGCGACCAGTAAATCCGACACGGCCTATGCCACTGCCCGTGCGCTGGGCCTGCGCGCCAAAATCGACAACGACACAGGCTGGCATAAAACCCTGTCTAACGTCGGCGTCAACGGCGTGACCGGGATTTCCGCATCAGTTTTCTGGGATTTGCAGCAGACCGGCACCGACGCCGACCTGCTCAATGAGGCCGACGTCACCACGCTGATCCGTAAAGATGGTTTCCGCTTCTGGGGCAACCGCACCTGCAGTGATGACCCGCTGTTTCAGTTTGAGAACTACACCCGCACGGCGCAGGTGCTGGCCGACACGATGGCCGAGGCGCACATGTGGGCGGTTGATAAGCCGCTTACGCCGGTTCTGGTGCGCGAGATTATCGCGGGCATCAATGCGAAATTCCGCGAGCTGGTTAACGCCGGTTATCTGCTGGGTGCATCTGCCTGGTATGACGAAAGCGCCAACGATAAAGACACCCTGAAGGCGGGCAAGCTCTTTATCGATTACGACTATACGCCGGTTCCGCCGCTGGAAGACCTGACGCTGCGCCAGCGCATCACCGACACCTATCTGGCGAACTTCGCCGCATCCGTAAACAGTTGAGGAGCCGGATAAATGGCATTGCCACGCAAACTGAAGGGCATGAACCTTTTTAACAACGCCAACAGCTATCAGGGCGTCGTCACCGCCGTGACGCTGCCCAAGCTGGCGCGCAAGCTCGACCCGTTCCGCGCAGGCGGCATGAGCGGCGCGGCCTTTATCGATAACGGTCTGGAAGATGACGCGCTCGATGTTGAATGGAGCATCGGCGGCATCGATGAGCTGGTACTCACGCAGTGGGGCGCGTCTGACATTCCCCTGCGCTTTACCGGCTCTTACCAGCGCGACGATACCGGCGAGGAAATCGCGGTAGAGATTGAGGTACGCGGTAAGCATCAGTCGTTTGATTTCGGCGAAGCCAAACAGGGTGAAGATACCGAAACCAAAATCACCTCGAAAAACACCTATTACAAGCTGACCTTTAACGGCAAAGAGCTGATCGAAATTGACACCATCAACATGGTGGAGAAGGTCAACGGTGTTGACCGTCTTGAACAGCGCCGTAAAAACCTCGGCCTGGTATAAACCCTGACGCCAGCGCAAGTCGCTGGCTTTAACTGACTACAGTGAACAGAGAATAATCATGGAAAAGAAAGATAACGTTGTTGAGTTTGAAACCCCGCTGATGCGCGGCGAAGCCGAAATCAAAAGCGTGGAGCTGATTAAGCCGAATGCCGGTAGTCTGCGCGGCGTTCGCCTGGCTGATCTGTGCCAGTCAGATGTTGATTCCCTGCTGACCGTGCTGCCCCGCATTACCCTGCCAGCACTGACTAAGGCCGAATGTAACGCCCTTGATCCGGTTGACCTGATTGCGCTGGGCGGCAAGGTGATTGGTTTTTTGCAGTCGAAGTCGGACGAATAGACTGGCCGCACGGCCTGACGGTCAATGACCTGATGGCCGACATTGCCACGATATTTCACTGGCAACCTTCCGAGATGTACGACATGCCGCTGGCCGAGCTGATGGGCTGGCGGCATAAAGCCTTTATCCGCAGCGGAGCGACCCCGGATGAGCAATAACCTTAAAGTGCAGGTGCTGCTGAATGCGGTAGACAAAGCTTCGCGGCCCTTCAAAGCCGTGCAGACCGCTGCCAAAAATCTGTCGTCTGATATACGCCAGACGCAGACGACGATTAAGGAACTGGACGCGCAGGCGGGGAAAATTGATGGCTTCCGCAAGGCCAGTGCGCAGCTGGCCGTCACGCAGCAGAGCCTCAAAGACGCAAAGCAGGAGGTAGCAGCGCTGGCCGTGCAGTTTAAAAACACGGAGCGCCCGACGACACAGCAGGCCCGCGCACTGGAAAAAGCCCGTCAGGCAGCGTCTGAGCTGCAGACGAAGTCCAACAGCCTGCGCCTTTCGGTGCAGCAGCAGCGCGAGGCACTTAACGCAGCGGGGATTTCCACTAAAACCCTGAGCAGCGAGCAGCAGCGACTGAGAACCGCCTCGGCGCAGGCGACCGTCAGCCTGAGCCGTCAGAAGATGGAGCTGCAGCGGCTGAATGCACAGCAGGAGCGGCTGAATCAGACCAGCGAACGCTACCGCAAAGGGCAGGAGCTGTCCGCGAAAGTTCGCAACGGCGGCGCAGCCGGTGTCGGCGCAGCAACGGTCGGAGCTGTGGCCGCTTCATCCGTGCTGCGTCCTGGCTATGATTTCGCCCTGGCGAACTCCACACTTCAGGCAACTCTTGGCCTCGATAAAAAGTCGCCTGAGTTTCAGTCTCTGAGAACCCAGGCACGCAGCATCGGCGACAACACCGCAGCTTCAGCGAACGATGCCGCGCAGGCGCAGATAGTAATAGCCAAAGCAGGTGGCAGTGTTGATGACATTAAGGCGGCAACGCCTGTTACGCTGAATATGTCACTCGCCAACAACCAAACAATGGAAGACAGTGCAGAGCTGCTGATGAGCACTAAAAACGCTTTCGGCCTGGCTAATAGCGAAGTCGCTCATCTGGGCGACGTGATTTCCGCCACCCTCAATGGAACAGCTACAAAGTTTCAGGATCTGAGCGATGCAATGCCCTATGTCGCTTCAGTCGCTAAAAATGCCAAAGTCAGTGCCGAGCAGACGGCGGCGATGATTGGCGCGCTGGCAAATAATGGCACTACTGGCAGCATGGCTGGTACAGGTATTCGCGCGATGCTGCTGCGCGTGCAGGCACCGACTGGCGCAGCCTTTAAGGCCATAAAGGAACTGGGCGTCAACACGGCTGACAAAAAAGGCAACATGCGACCCTTCTTCACCATCCTGAAGGAGATGCAGAAATCTTTTGAAAAAAACAAACTCGGTGATGCGCAGCAGGCCGAATACCTGAAAACCATATTCGGGGAGGAGGCCGCGTCTTCAGCGGTGACGCTGATGAAATCTGCATCCAGCGGTGAGCTTGACAGGCTGACTAAGAATTTCCAGAACTCTGATGGCAGCACAGAAAAGCTGGTCAAAGTGCAGCAGGACAATCTCGGCGGCGACTTCAATGAAATGCAGTCAGGCTATGAGGCGCTGGGCACAGATATTTATGATCAGATGGACAGCAGCCTGCGCACACTTACCCAGGACACAACGAAATTTCTGCTCAATATAGATAAGTGGGTACAGGCAAACCCGGTTCTGTCAGCGGGCCTTGCTAAAGCGGCAGCGGCTGGACTGATTTTTGTGGGCGCGCTGGGCGCTATCGGGCTGGTAGCCTGGCCGGTGATTGCGGGCGTAAATACCCTGATTGCCGGTGCTGGGTTCCTCGGCACGGCATTCAGTATCGCTGGCGGAGCTATCACGGCCGCGCTCGGCGCTATCACGCTGCCGGTGGTGGCCGTCGCGGCGGCAATCGTGGCCGGGGCGCTACTGGTGCGCAAATACTGGGAGCCTATCAGCGCCTTTATAGCAGGCATGGCCGAAGGGTTTATCGCAGCGATGGGGCCGATCAGTGATTCCTTCGGTTCGCTGAAGCCGGTTTTTGAGTGGGTAGGTGGCAAGGTCAAAGAGTTGTGGGACTGGTTCGGCAAACTGCTGGAGCCGGTGAAATCCACGCAGACCGAACTTGCCGCCGCCGGAGACATGGGTAAGAAGTTCGGCAACATGCTGGCCGAGGCGCTGAAAATCCCGAGCCACGCGCTCGATCAGCTTATGGGCGGCATCAACTGGGTGCTGGATAAGCTCGGCATTATCGACACGAAATCCGATGGCCTGAAAGACAAAGTACCGTCTCCTGACCCGGTAGCGACCGGCGGCGCGGGCGCAGATACCGGCGGGCTGCAATACAACATCGCCTACGGTGGCGCGCCTTACCGCCCGGTTTCAGCCCCGTCAGCCGGGGGCGGATTCACCGACCGCAGCCAGAATACCTATCAGTATGAAATCAACATGCATGAGGGTATGACCAAAGATGACGCAATGGCGCTGATGGCGCAGCACCAGGCTAAAGAGCAGCGCAACCGCCAGGCACAGAACCGCAGCAAAATGGGCTGGGAGGATTAAACGATGATGATGATTTACGGCATGATGCCGTTTATGCGGCAGACCCTGCCTTACGGGGATATGCAGCAGAATATCGATTACCGCTGGCCCACTAACAGCCGGTTCGGGCAGCGTCCGTCGGCGCAGTTTATCGGTCCGGGCGATGAAAAAATTACGCTTTCCGGTGAGCTGCGCCCGGAAATCACGGGCGGCTCGGTGTCGCTGATGACCGTCCGCCTGATGGCCGACGAGGGGATGGCATGGCCGCTGATTGGCGGCAGCGGCATGATTTACGGCATGTACGTGATCGAGAGTATTTCTAACACCTTCAGCGAGTTCTACCCCAACGGAACGGCCAGCAAAATCATGTTTACCCTGAGCCTTAAGCGCGTGGATGAGTCGCTTACCTCTATGTTTGGCGATCTGAAGAAACAGGCTGACGGGCTCATCAGCGGCTCAAGCAATCTGCCAGGGCAGCTCACATCAGCAATTGACGGCGTGAAGTCGGCGGCTGGTAGCCTGATTTCAACTGCAGGGGGGCTGCTCGGATGATCGGGATAAGCAGCCTGCCGGTGCAGGCCGGGGCGCAGCTGACGCCGGATTTCATGCTCAAGGTTAACTCCAAAGACGTCACAACCAATATCCGGGATCGCCTTATCTCGATGACACTGACCGATAATCGCGGCTTTGAGGCTGACCAGCTGGATATTGAGCTGGACGACGCCGACGGGCAGCTGGCTATGCCGGTGCGCGGCGCAGTGATAACGCTGTTTCTCGGCTGGAAAGGCCAGACGCTTTTCGGGAAAGGTAATTTCACGGTGGATGAGGTAGAGCACCACGGCGCGCCGGACACCATGACCATTCGTGCCCGCAGCGCTGACTTCCGTGGCTCGCTCAATTCCCGTCGGGAGGTGTCCTATCACGACACAACCCTGGGGAAAGTCGTGACGCAGATAGCCGCGCGCAATAACTTAAAGCCCATGCTGGCCGATGGCTTCGCCGGAATTGCCGTGGCTCATATCGACCAGACGCAGGAAACTGACGCTAAATTCCTGACGCGCCTCGCCACGCTGTACGGCGCGGTTGCGGCAGTAAAGGCCGGGCGGCTTCTGTTTATAAAGCCCGGTAACGGCGTCACTGTCAGCGGCAAGCCGATTCCGCAGATGACTATCACGCGGCAGGATGGCGACCGGCACAGCTTCAGCATTGCCGACCGAGGCGCATACACCGGCGTCTCTGCTAGCTGGCTGCATACTAAAGACCCGAAGCCAAAGAAAGTTAAGGTGAAGCGTAAGCCGAAGGTAAAGCACCTGCGCGCGCTGGAGCACCCCGCGGCTAAAAAGAAAAAGGTGACTGCGACCAAAACACCGGAGGCCAGAGAGGGCGATTATCTCGCAGGGACTGAAGACAACATTTTTACGCTGACGACCGTGTATGCGACGAAAGCGGCCGCGATGCGGGCGGCTAAAGCAAAGTGGGATAAGCTGCAGCGCGGCGTCGCTGAGTTCTCGCTTACGCTCGCGATGGGGCGTGCCGACCTGTACCCGGAGACACCGGTCAGGGTGAGCGGCTTTAAGTCGGTGATCGATGCGCAGCCGTGGATTATCAGCAAAGTGACGCACAGCCTTTCAAGTGGAGGCTATACAACACAACTTGATTTCGAGGTATTGCTATCTGATGTTGAGTACACGGCAGAAGAGGATGGCGTAGCAGGTGAGGATGAGGTGTAAATGAGATGAAACTTAAATTTGCAAAATCAAGTTTGATTATTCAAAATACAAGCAGCCGCCACCGCTTCGCCATCTAAAGGATTATTGATCATGATGCACTGCCCGTTATGCAGCACCGCAGCTCACGCTAAAAGCAGCCGCTATATCTCCAAAGAAACAAAAGAGCGTTACCATCAATGCACCAACATCAATTGCAGTTGTACTTTTAAGACGCACGAGGCACTAGCGGGGATTATCGTAAGTCCGGGGCAGGTGAACAAAGTGATGCTCCATGTACATCAAGAGCAGCAGCCATTACAGTTGCACTGAATGAAGCCCGCGAAAGCGGGTTTTTTTATGCCCGCTGCCATCGAAAATTTTCTGCTGCCATTTTGCTGCCATGTCAAAAATATAAAGGCCATATCTAAACTTAAGTGTTTGAATAATAATATAAAAATCAATGAAAATGTTTATAAATTCAGTATAGCCTGTTTTAAGGCTGGAGCGCTAAGGGTCTGACAGGTAAACTCCCCCTAATCCTATTCTCTGACGTTGGTGTCGGCGTGGAACTGAAAGCAACCTCCATGGGCAAACGGCTTGCCCAGCATCCTTATAATCGGGTCCGTCTGATGGCGGCTGGCGTGGAAGTTAGTGGCGATAAGCATGAGTATCTGATCCCCTTCAATCAATTGCTGGATATTACCTGTAAGCGCGGGCTGGTGTGGGGAGAGCTGGAATTTTTGCTGGCGGATGAAAAAGTGGTCCGGCTGCATGGGACAGAATGGCAGGAAACGCAGCGTTTTCACCACTATCTGTTGCAATCCTGGCAGCAGTGGAGCCTGGAGATGAGTGAGGTGTGTCGCGAGGTGTTACAGGCGCTGCGCAGCGATATTGAAACGTTCACTACTCAGGATCGCTGGTTAAACCGTGGCGAACTGCTGGCGCTGAAAGCGAAGATCGTGAAACAGTTTGATGCCTTACCCTTGCCACTCACCCGACTCGGCGAGTTTGCGCAGTGTCGCGATGACTGGGAATGTTGTCAGCGCTGGCTGGAGCAGGGCGAAACGGCGCTGCAACAGCGCAATCGTGACTGGACCGCCGACATCCTGACGCGCTATCACGACTTCTTTGCCCGCGTGGAAAGCACACCACTCAATACCTCGCAGTGCGAAGCCGTGGTAAATGGCGAAGCCTCACTGCTGGTACTGGCCGGTGCCGGAAGCGGTAAAACCTCGGTGCTGGTAGCGCGGGCAGGCTGGCTGATGCAGCGTAAGCTGGCCAGCGCCGATCAAATCCTGCTGCTGGCGTTTGGCCGGCAGGCGGCAGAAGAGATGAACCATCGCATCCAGTCGCGACTGGGTGCCAGCGATATTCAGGCGCGAACCTTTCACTCGCTGGCCCTGCACATTATTCGTGAAGGCAGTAATAAGCAGCCGGCGATCAGCAAGCTGGAGAGTGACCCGCAAGCCCGCCGCGAATTACTGATCCACCACTGGCGTCAGCAGTGCAGCGAAAAAAAAGCCCAGGCGAACGGCTGGCGGCAGTGGCTGCGTGAGGAGCTGGAATGGGATCTGCCGGAAGGTGCTTTCTGGCAGGATGACAAACTGGCTAACCGACTGGCCACCCGGCTGGAGCGCTGGCTGAGTCTGATGCGGATGCACGGCGGCGCGCAGGCAGCGATGATCGACGACGTGCCTGACGAGATCCGTGAGCTGTTCAGTAAGCGTATTAAACTGATGGCTCCGCTGCTGAAAGCCTGGAAGAGCGCGCTGAAAGAGGAAGGGGCGGTCGATTTCTCCGGCCTGATTCATCAGGCGATTGCGATTCTGGATAAGGGCCGGTTCATCAGCCCGTGGAAGCATATTCTGGTCGATGAATTTCAGGATATCTCGCCGCAGCGGGCAGCACTGCTTACTGCGTTACGTCAGCAGAATAAGCGCACCTCGCTGTTCGCGGTTGGGGATGACTGGCAGGCGATCTACCGCTTTAGCGGTGCAGAGATGACGCTGACCACGGCGTTTCATCACTATTTCGGCGAAGGCGATCGCTGCGTGCTCGATACCACCTACCGCTTTAACGATCGCATTGGTGATATCGCCAATCGTTTTGTGCAGCAAAACCCACAGCAGTTACGTAAACCGCTCAACAGCCTGACCAAAGGCAATAAAAAATCGATTTCGCTGCTGCCGCAGGATCAGCTTGAGGGACTCCTCAACAAGCTTAGCGGCTACGCGAAACCGGAGGAGCGCATATTGCTGCTGGCGCGTTACCACTATCTGCGTCCTGAACTGATGGAGAAGGCAAAGACCCGCTGGCCAAAGCTCAATCTGGATTTTATGACAATTCATGCCAGTAAAGGACAGCAGGCGGATTATGTCATTTTGCTCGGCTTACAGCAGGGCAAAGAGGGTTTTCCCGCCGAGGCGCGCGAATCGATCATTGAACAGGGTCTGTTACCGCAGCCGGAAGCCTTTCCCGACGCAGAAGAGCGACGTCTGGCCTATGTGGCGCTGACGCGAGCGCGTCAGCAGGTATGGCTGATGTTCGATAAAGCGCAGCCGTCGGTATTCGTCGCGCAGTTCCGCGAACTCGGTGTCCCGGTGCTGCGCAAAGCCTGAGTTATTTCAGCCGTTCTGCCATATAGCGCGCGTAGTCGGGGATCAGAATGTCGACCTCGCGGGCAAACAGCGGAGACTGGATAATAAAGTCGGCGGTTGAACGGTTGGTGGCGACCGGGATGTTCCACACGGTCGCCAGACGCAGCAGCGCTTTCACGTCCGGATCGTGCGGCACCGCATTCAGCGGGTCCCAGAAGAACATCAGCGCATCAATTTTGCCTTCGGAGATCATCGCGCCAACCTGCTGGTCGCCGCCCATCGGGCCGCTCAGCATGGCGTTTACGGTTAATCCGGTATGGCGATTGATCAGTGTACCGGTGGTGCCGGTGGCGTAAAGCGTGTGCGGTTCAAGGGCTGGCTGGTTTTGTTTAACCCAGTCGAGTAAAGCGGCTTTGCAATGGTCGTGAGCAACCAGTGCGATATGTTTTTTTATGCCGAGGGTACGAACGGTCTGTTCCATAAAGGCTTCCTGATAAGCGCATGCGCCAGAATCGATGGCATGAGTTTACCCCTGGCCTTTCCTTTCTATCAACTTGTCCGTAACATTTTGACCAGCGTCATAAATTGCTGACGGGTTGCTTCATCAAAGCGCTGAAACCAGCGATGCAGTGAAGGCATCTCCGCCTGAGTCGTCCAGGCAAGATCGGCGGTTAACCGGGCGGAAGAGGGAGCTACATTCACTGACCGGGCAAACTGCGGCACGGAAGCGATTTGTCCGGTACGATTATAATTTAGCATCGCTTTTTCCATATCCGCGCTAGCGCTGGCCGGCAGATGGTCACGCATACTGGTAATCTCTTTGCCGCGCTCATCCACCAACTGGAAATTCAGGCTGCGATCAAAATGGACCCGATCACGTTGGGTTTCCAGCGACGGCAGCTTAATGGTGATGGTTTTGGCCACCGCGTTGAAAGTGACGATCATCGGCACGGACTGGTAGCGTTGAACCCTATCCGGTCGATCGTTGCGCAATTTTTCAACCCGGAATACGAACTGATGCTGGCCGCGATCCAGCTCTAAGCTGTCGGCACCTTTGAGGAGCGAGCCCGAAATTTTCCGGCCATCCAGCACTAACAGATCAATCTGCGGATCGAGCTTTAGGGTGATGGCAGAACAGGACGCCGAGACGAGGAGTGCTAATAACCCCGTGACGGCCAGCGACAGCTTCATTTCAACTCCAGTACCAAAGGGCGCAAGGGAAGGTGTGTAGCAAATTCTTACATTATGGCAGTTAATTTACATTTAAACATATTTATTCGTGCGCCGGTTCAATTAATTTCGCTGGCTGGATACCCGTTAACCGCTCTGCCAATCTACACTCAACGCTGGCCTGAAAGGAGAAAAGCATGAACGATCAGACAATTCGCGAGGTGCTGACACGCACCCGGCGCATCGCCTTAGTTGGCGCAAGCGATCGCCCGGAACGCCCGAGTTATGGGGTGATGAAGTATCTACTTGATCAGGGTTACGAGGTGATTCCGGTCAGCCCGAAACTGGCGGGCAAAACCCTACTGGGACAGCAGGCTTACGCCAGCCTGGCCGAAGTACCCGGCAAAATCGATATGGTGGATGTGTTTCGCAATTCGGAAGCGGCCTGGGGCGTTGCGCAGGAAGCGATTGCTGCAGGTGCGAAGACGCTGTGGTTACAGCTGGGGGTGATTAACGAGCAGGCCGCCGTGCTGGCGCAGGATGCGGGCATTACGGTGATCATGGATCGCTGCCCGAAGATTGAAATCCCGCGTCTGGGGTTAACGCGGTAGCAAAACAGGCGTGGCGGCCAACCGTGCCGCCACAGATTAATGTCGCAAATGAGGGGATTGCAATTGCTGACGCACTGACGCAGCCAGTTCATCCATTGACGGCTGTTCCGGATGCTCAACGCTGGTTTCACCGGCAAGCTGAATCTCAGCAACATAGGTATGCACCTGATCGCCTTCCTCATCTTCCATCACCACATGATACCAGGGCGCGCTGCGCAACTTCTCTTCTGCGCCAACTTCCTCAATTTTAGGCTCATCTAACGAGTATTCGGGATCGACATCGACGATAACGCCCAGCACACCAGACAAACGATGACGAACCTGCTGACCAATACCAAATTTACTGGCAATCATAGTGACCTCCGAAAAGAATGCTCTCTATCCAATATGGGGTCGGGAGCAGATTTTTCAAGTCACATGATCCGGCAGGCGAAGCCTTTCAGATAGAGTCCTTCCGGATAGCTGGCGATCACCGGATGATCGGCTGCCTGGCGGAACTGCTCGATGAACTGTACCTCGTGTCCGGCATCCAGCGCGGCATCGGCAATGATCTTCTGGAACAGATCGGTTGCCATCAGACCGGAACAGGAGAATGTCATCAGGATGCCGCCAGGATTAAGCAACTGGATCGCCAGCATATTAATGTCCTTGTAACCGCGGCAGGCGCCCATCAGCTGATTCTTGTTCTCCACGAACTTTGGCGGGTCCATGATGATCAGATCAAATTTTTCACCGGCGTCACGATAACGACGCAGCAGCTTAAATACGTCATCACGTTCAAACCGCGCGCGCGACACATCCAGCTGGTTAAGCTCAACGTTCTGACGTGCCACATCCAGCGCATCCTGTGAGGTATCCACGCTGATCACCTCTTTACAGCCACCCATTAGCGCAGAGACCGCAAATCCGCCGGTATAGGAGAAGCAGTTGAGCACGCGGGCGTCCTGTGCGTAGCGGCGCGTCGCCAGGCGGCTGTCGCGCTGATCGAGGTAATAGCCAGTTTTATGGCCGCCCTGGATATCCACCAGCAGCTTCATGCCATGCTCAGTAATCGGCAGCAGCGGCGGCGGGATTTCACCGGTAACGGTGCCCTGCGCCAGCTCCAGTCCCTCTTTCTTGCGCACCGCAACGTCAGAGCGGTCATAAATGGCGCAGCCAGGGAAGCACTGCTGTAGCGCCGAGATAATGGCCGGACGCTGATATTCGGCACCGGCAGACAGCAGCTGCATCACCAGAAAGTTGCCAAAACGATCGATGGTGACGCCAGGTAATCCATCTGATTCACCTGCAATCAATCGATAGCTGTCCAGACCATCGCGAACCGCCAGCCATTCACGCCACTGCAGCGCCTGTTCAAAACGGCGGACAAAAAAGGCGATGTCGATGGATTCATCAGCTTGCCAGCTCCAGACGCGGGCGCGAATCTGCGACTGGGGTGACCAGGCGGCGCGGGCCAGCCATTTTCCGTTACTGTCGCAAACATCAATGGTTTCGCCCAGCTGTGCTTTGCCTTCCATGCGGGCAACCGCACCGGAAAAGACCCAGGGATGGCGACGGAGCAGGGACTTTTCACGTCCCTTTGCGAGAATCAATCTGACTGTCATAGTTTGCTATGCTTACCTGAAAAAATGAGGCGCCATTGTCCGGTGGATAACGGGAAAATGCAACGAACAGCAGCAGGAGTAACTTATGACAGCAACCTGTGTCAAAGCGTGGGTGCACGGTCGCGTACAGGGCGTCGGTTTCCGCTACAGCACCCAGGCCGAAGCAAAAACGCTCGGCCTGCAGGGGCATGCGCGTAATCTGGAGGATGGCAGCGTTGAGGTACTGGCCTGCGGTGAGCCTGAACAGGTGGATGCGTTAATCAACTGGCTGAAAGCAGGCGGACCGCGCAGCGCCCGGGTCGATAAGGTGCTGGTGGAGCCGCACCATCCCGCTCAGCCGCCGCGCAGTTTCACCACCGGCTAACGGCAGTTCCCGGCTATAAGCATTTGGCCGGTTTTGGCAGACCGGCGATTTTGGTCGCCTGTTTGGCTGGACCTTCAGGAAACAGACGAAACAGATAGCGGCTGTTGCCTTTCTCTTCGCCATATTTCTGTGCCATTGCCTTGACCAGCATTCGCACCGCTGGCGAGGTGTTGTATTCGAGATAAAATGCGCGCACGAAATGCACCACTTCCCAGTGGGCGTCGGTCATCTGGATACCTTCCTGCTCAGCGATATGGGCAGCCAGCGCCTCACTCCAGTCATCGCGATGCTTCAGATAGCCTTCGGCATCGACGGCGATTTCGTTACCGTTAAAATTCACGTTGGGTTCTCCTGAACAATGTCGGCGCAGTTTACCAAATTCGCCCGACAGGAAAAGCAAAAACCCCGCCGAAGCGGGGTTTGTCTGGGTATCAGCGGCGACAGCCAGTTAGTTACTGCGCGAGAAGCCGAGGATGCTCAGCAGGCTGATGAAGATGTTGTACAGCGAAACGTAGAGGCTGACCGTGGCGCGGATATAGTTAGTTTCGCCGCCGTGAATGATATTGCTGGTTTCCCACAAAATCGCTCCGGCTGAGAACAGGATAAACAGCGCACTGATCGCCAGATGCAGCGCCGGCAGTTGCAGGAACAGGTTAGCGATCACCGCCACCAGCAGCACCACAAAGCCTGCCATCATCATCCCGCCGAGGAACGACATATCACGGCGGGTGGTCAGCACATAGGCCGAGCAGCAGAAGAACACCAGTGCAGTGCCGCCCAGCGCCAGCGCGATCACATCACCCATGCCAGCGGTCAGGAACGAACTGAGGATCGGCCCAAGGCAATACCCCAGGAAGCCGGTAAAGGCGAAAGCGGCAAGAATACCCATCGGGCTATTAGCCAGACGGTAGGTCAGGAACATCAGACCATAGAAGCCGACCAGCATCAGGATCAGTCCCGGCGCAGGCAGGGCCAGCAGCGTGCTGGCGGTAGCGGTCACCGCCGAGAAGGCGAGCGTCAGGCCGAGCAGAAAATAGGTATTACGCAGAACTTTATGTGTCGTCAGCAGTGACGACTGCGATGAAGTGACAATTCTTTCCATGTTGCGCTCCTTTTAGCAGAACACCAGATATGCGCTGAGAATACGCAGGGCCATAATGAGGGAAAAGGCGTTTTACCCTTCTTTACGCGTCATTCCGCTAATTCTTTGAGCAGAGTGGTGATTTTGACATCGAAAAATCACAATTTGACTGTTTTTCAGGCGAATGGATTGATCGATGCTTTACATCGCCAAACGGGATGTTTATAGTGCGCGTCATTGCGGAGGGGTGGCCGAGCGGCTTAAGGCAGCGGTCTTGAAAACCGCCGATGGGAAACCATCCGAGAGTTCGAATCTCTCCTCCTCCGCCACTTTATCTGCTCAGGCGATAAAGCGGCAAAATGTCTGATGATGATTTTGCTTATGCAGTAATGTTACAAAACGGAGGGGTGGCCGAGCGGCTTAAGGCAGCGGTCTTGAAAACCGCCGATGGGAAACCATCCGAGAGTTCGAATCTCTCCTCCTCCGCCACATTTTACAGAACAGGCCAGCACAGCGTGCTGGCCTGTTCTGTTTCTGCGATCCGCCTTCCGCATTTCCGAAATTCTCCCGTTTAGCTTTCCGAACAGGGCGGCAGCGTTCATCTGCCCGGTGCATCTCTGCTATAGTCCACTCACTGTTTTTGTAAACATCTGGCGATTTTCCTGGATGAGCTGGGTTACACTGTTTAGCACTTCGCTCTGAGGCGAGCTAATCGGTTGATAGCCAGAGTGTTTCTCTACTGAATGAATGGAATAGGCACAATGATCAAGAAACTGAGTCTTTGCGCATTATCAGTGCTGGCCGCATTACCCGTCGCAACGGTGGCCTTCGCCGCTGATGGCGATATGCAGCTGCAACAGGTGCTGATGGTAAGTCGACATAATCTGCGCGCGCCGCTGGCGGATAATGGCAGCGTGCTGGAGCAGTCGACCAAAAAAAGCTGGCCGCAGTGGGATGTGCCCGGTGGACAGCTGACCACCAAAGGTGGCGTGCTGGAAATCTATATGGGTAACTACACCCGTCAATGGCTGGCACAGCAGGGTCTGGTGCAGAATGGCAGCTGTCCTGACAGCAATAACGTCTTCGTTTACGCCAATAGCCTGCAACGGACCGTCGCGACCGCCCAGTTCTTTGTCAATGGTGCCTTCCCTGGCTGTGACGTCGCCGTCACCCATCAGGATGCGATGGGAACCATGGATCCGATCTTTAATCCGGTGATCACCGATGGCAGCGAGGCTTTTAACAAGCAGGCCCTGGCTGATATGGCCGCAGCCAATGAAAAGCTGTCGCTGAAGCCTGCTTTCCAGCGGCTGGAAAAGATCGTCGATTACAAGTCTTCACCCGCCTGTAATAACAAAAAGCAGTGCGATCTCAGCAGTGGTCAGAACAGCTTCAGTGCTGAAAATGGCAAAGAACCTAACGTCAGCGGCCCGTTAAAAGTGGGTAACTCGCTGATGGACGCCTTTACGCTGCAATATTATCAAGGTTTCCCGCTGGATCAGGTTGCGTGGGGCCAGATCAAAACGCCTGAGCAGTGGAAAGAGCTGTCGGCGATTAAAAATGGTTATCAGGATACGCTGTTCACCAGCCCGACCATCGCCCGTGAAGTGGCGGCACCGCTGGTGGATTACATCCGTAGCCAGTTAGTCGATCAGGATAAGGCCAATGCGCCAAAAGTGACCCTGATGGTGGGCCACGATTCAAACATCGCCTCCTTACTGAGCGCGTTGCAGGTTAAGCCGTATGAGCTGCCCGATACCTATGAAAAAACGCCGATTGGCGGTCAGGTGGTATTTGAGCGCTGGCACGATGCTAAAAATGATAAAGATCTGCTGAAAGTTGAGTATGTCTACCAGAGCGCCGATCAGCTGCGTGATGCCGATGTGCTGAGCCTGAAAAATCCGCCGAAGCGCGTCACTCTGCAACTGACCGGTTGTCAGGCCGATGCTAATGGCTATTGCAGCTGGGATCAGTTCTCGCAAGTGCTGAATGCTGCCCTGCAGGGTACGCCAATGCAGCCTGCAGCCGCGCCAAAACCGGCCGCGGCTCAGCCTGATAGCGATGCGGCACCGGCCACTGGCGATGCGGCTAACAACCCGACTGACAAGCCGGCTGACAAAGCGAAGGCCGACAATGCCGCGGCGGATAAAGCCAAAGCAGAGAAAGCGGAAGCGGATAAAGCCGCGGCTGACAAAGCGAAGACAGAAAAAGCTGACGCAGAGAAAGCCAAAGCAGAGAAAGCGGAAGCCGATAAAGCGGCGGCAGAAAAGGCCAAAGCAGAGAAAGCGGAAGCTGACAAAGCAGCGGCAGAAAAGGCCAAAGCAGAGAAAGCGGAAGCCGACAAAGCGGCAGCAGAAAAAGCTAAAGCCGACAAGGCAGCAGCGGACAAAGCGGCGGCAGAAAATGCCAAAGCAGAGAAAGCAGACGCTGAGAAAGCCGCGGCTGAAAAAGCTAAAGCCGATAACGCAGCAGCCAGTCAGTCCGTCAGCAGCGCGCAAAACGACGGTGAAAAATCTGTGGCAACAGCCGCACAGTAACCCTTTCTGCCGCTGTAAAATAAAAAACCCCGTCGAAACGGGGTTTTTTTATGGGCGAAGCCCGATTAACCGGCAACCACCACCAGCTTCTGATTGGCAAATTCTTTAATACCGAGATCAGAGAGCTCACGACCGTAGCCGGAACGTTTAACCCCGCCAAACGGCAGTTCAGCCGAGGTGTCGCTTTGCGAGTTGATAAACACCATGCCGGTTTCAATCGCGGAAGCCAGCTTGCGGCCACGGGCGATATCGCGGGTCCAGACCGATCCGCCTAAACCGTAGTGCGAATCGTTGGCCAGCGCGACGGCAGCCTGATCGTCACCCACCACGTAGACCTGCGCAACCGGACCGAAAAACTCCTGATAGTAAGCCGGGTTATCCGGCGTAATGCCGGTAAGCAGGGTAGGCTGGTAATAACAGCCGACGCCCGCAACCGCTTTCCCGCCGGTGACCAGCTGGGCACCATGCGCGACGGCTTCATCCACCTGTTTCACCAGACGGTCACGCGCATCGCTGGAGGAAAGTGGACCCAGCGTGGTTTTTTCATCCAGCGGATCGCCCAGCGTGACAGCGCTCAGCGCTGCGCTGAACTGGCTGATAAAACGATCGGCAATTTTTTCATGCAGAATAAAGCGTTTGGCCGCGGTGCAAACCTGCCCGCAGTTACTCAGGCGCGCCTGCACGCCCTGGCGTACCGCTTCATCAAGATCGGCGTCATCCAGCACGACGAACACATCGTTGCCGCCCAGTTCGAGGGTCGATTTTTTCAGGTGCTTACCGGCCTGCTCCGCAACCGCACTGCCTGCACGCTCAGAACCGGTCAGCGCTACGCCCTGGACCCGGTCGTCGGCGATAAGATCGGCCACCTGATCGGTTGAGATGAAGAGGTTGGTCCAGGCACCTTCAGGCGCACCGGCTTCACGCACCAGCTTTTCAAACACGTCCGCACAGTGCGGGACGATATTGGCATGTTTCGCCAGTACCGGGTTACCCAGCGCCAGGTTAGGAGCCAGCACTCGCATCAGCTGGTAGTAAGGGAAGTTCCACGGCTCGACCGCCACCAGAACGCCAATCGGGTGATACTCCACCCAGGCTTCGCCCAGTTCGCTGGGGTAGGACTGCGGCTTCAGGATACGCTCGGCATTTTCGGCGTAGTAGCGCGCGATCTGCGAACAGATTTTTACTTCGCCCCGGCTCTGACCAATCAGTTTACCCATCTCTTTACTGGCAATGGTGGCCAGCTCTTCCGCACGGCTATCAATCAGATCAGCCAGTTTGTGCAACACCTGCAGACGCGGCTGAATATCGCCTTTGCTCCAGTCTGAGTGGAACAGGCGATCGGCGACCTCCAGCGCATGGCTGACGGCCGCCTCATCATGAGAGGGCCAGCTTTTCAGCAGCTGGTTGTTCGCGGGATTAATGCTTTGATAGGAAGACATGGCGTGCTCCTTGGTCAGTTAAAAAATCGAGGCGGGAGATCCCCCGCCCCTGAATTACACGTTTTTACGTTCTACTGTTTTGTCATCCCAGGTCAGGACATCTTTATCGGTTTTTTCAAAGGCGCGAATCAGTACGTCGTCACTGCCTTGCTGGCGCCAGATCTCTTCGGCAAGCCGCTCATCGTAATTGGCCACTTCAAAAATGGCCTCGGCGATTTCAGGCGAGGTATGACGCAGACTGGCCCATTCGCCAACGTGATGTGCTTTTGCTTGTTCAGTAGCCATAATGTTCTCCTTCGATGAAATCAGTCCTTCAGTTTTACGGTCAGCCCGGCAACGTGTTCACCCTGATAGCGGGCGATATTCAGTTCCTCTTCCGTGGGCTGACGCGATCCATCCCCGCCCGCCAGCGTCGAGGCGCCATAGGGCGTACCGCCGCGGGTGCGGGAAATATCAAACATTTCCTGAGTGCCATAACCGATCGGGACGATCACCATGCCGTGATGCGCCAGCGTGGTCCAGACCGAGGTAATCGTCAGTTCCTGACCGCCGCCGGTTCCGGTTGAGGTAAAGACGCTGCCGACCTTGCCATGCAGTGCGCCGGAGGCCCACAATCCGCCGGTACGATCCCAGAAGTTGCGCATCTGCCCCGACATATTGCCGAAGCGGGTCGGGGTGCCGACGATAATCGCGTCATACTGCGTCAGCACTTCTGGCGTCGCCTCTGCGGCCGCCTGTTCGGTTTTACCGCCCACCTGGGCAAAGCGATCGGCATCCATGGTTTCCGGTACCCGCAGGATATCCACTTCTGCTCCAGGCACCCGACGCGCGCCTTCCGCTACAGCCTTCGCCATCGTTTCGACATGTCCATACATTGAGTAGTAGAGCACCAGAATCTTAGCCATTATTCTCTCCAGGTGGGTTTGACGTCCTGAAAAGTATAGAAGAGCTTTCGTTTCACGTCGGCGATGCGCGTTCGCAGGCGGGCCGGCTGGGTAATAAACCCGCAGGCAATCGGTTGTAAGTCGACAGAATGTGTGTTGTTTAACCAAACCTGCAGTGAATAGTCTGTTGCGAAATGTGACTGTCGCCGTAGCGAAAACAGAAATTGGCTATTCTTTAAGCATGGCTGGGCGCGGTGCTATTGCCGTCAGCCACAGGTTGCTTTCATTTCTTCATTTATCGCGTTACGCGACAGGAGTAGACCATGGCATCACATCGTGGAGGTTCAGGTAATTTTGCCGAAAACCGTGAGCGTGCTGCAGAAGCGGGACGGAAAGGCGGTAAAAATAGCGGCGGCAATTTCAAAAACGATCCGCAACGCGCTGCCCGTGCCGGCGAGAAAGGCGGGCGCAGCAGCAGTAAAAAAAGCGACGATGAATAACCCTCTGTTCCGCCGGTAAAACCGGCGGTTAACGCCGTTGCTTTTCCCCCGTTCACTCCGCACAATAAGCCCGAACACATCATCAGGTGAAATATGTCGGACGCACTCCGCGGTTTATCCCTGCGCCTCACGCGCCAGGAACTGGTATTACTCTTTATAACGATGGTCTGGGGCGGTACCTTTCTGGTGGTCCACCGCGCGATGCAGCATTCCGGTCCGTTTTTCTTTGTTGGGCTGCGCTTTGCCACGGCGGCACTGCTGCTGGCACTGTTTTTCCGCCGTTATCTGGCCGCCATCAGCTGGCTGGAAATCAAAGCCGGCACCCTGATTGGCCTGTCGATTGCCGGTGGTTACGGATTACAGACCTGGGGGATGCAGACCATCTCCAGCAGCCAGTCGGCGTTTCTCACCGCGCTCTATGTGCCGGTGGTGCCGCTGCTGCAGTGGCTTTTTTTACGCCGTCCGCCGGGGTTGATGTCGTGGCTCGGCATCGTGCTGGCGTTTACCGGCCTGCTGCTGGTGGCCGGACCGCAGGATGGCCGCATCAGCCTGAACGCCGGTGAACTGGCAACCCTGCTCAGCACCCTGGCGATTGCCGCCGAGATCATCTTAATCAGCCGTTATGCCGGCCAGGTTGATGTACGCCGTGTCACGCTGATTCAGCTGGCGGTGGCCTCGTTGTGCGCTTTCGCGCTGATGATACCCAATGGTGAAACGGTGCCGGCGCTGTCGACGCCGTTGCTGCTTAGCGCGCTGGGGCTCGGGGCCGCCAGCGCCTTAATTCAGGTCACCATGAACTGGGCGCAGCGTAGCGTCTCCCCGACGCGGGCGACGGTGATTTACGCTGGCGAACCGGTCTGGGCGGGCGTGGTCGGACGAATAGCGGGTGAGCGCTTGCCCGCGCTGGCGCTGCTCGGCGGGGCATTAATTGTCTGTGGCGTGATTGTCAGTGAACTGCGGCTGAAACGGAAGAAAGCGGTGCAGCCAGCGACCACACCGCAGGAATCGCAGGAGTAGCTAGCCCTGCTGACGCGCCAGCGGTTTATCCGATAGCGCCGCGCCGCGTCGGCGCAGGATCGCATTGAGGATAATGGCGCCGAAGGTGGCCGTGCCGATACCGCCGAGGGTAAATGAACCTATCTTCAGCGCAAAGTCACCGGCACCCAGCACCAGCGTGGTGGCGACCATAATCAGGTTACTGTTCTGGCTGAAATCAACGTGATTTTGTACCCAGATGCGCGCGCCTGCCACCGCAATCAGTCCAAACACCACAATCGACGCGCCGCCAATTACCGGCGCCGGAATGGTATGGATCAGCGCACCAAACTTCGGTGAGAAACCCGCCAGAATCGCAATGATCGCCGCCGCAACAAATGCCAGCGTTGAGTAGACTTTAGTGACCGCCATCACCCCGATATTTTCTGCATAGGTGGTGACGCCGCTGCCGCCGACCGAACCGGAGAGCATCGTCGCCAGGCCGTCACCGACAAACGCGCGTCCCATATACGGATCAAGGTTACGTCCGGTCATGCCCGCCACCGCTTTCAGATGACCGAGATTTTCCGCCACCAGAATGATAGCCACCGGTGCGATCATCACGATCGCCTGCAGATCAAAGCGGGGAGCGGTGGTGTGAGGCAGGCCAAACCAGGGTGCCTGCGCCAGCAGAGTGAAGTCGACTGGTTTGCCCAGCCCCAGTCCGTTGGTCAGCAGCGCATAGAGCGCCCAGGCCACTATCAGCCCAATCAGGATCAGCAGGCGCTGTATCATGCCGTGGGTAAACACCGCCACCACGCCAATACAGAGCACCGTCATCACCGCCACCCAGCTGTCAAAACCGGAGCCGGATACGCCATGCACCGCGATCGGGGCCAGGTTCAGCCCGATAGCCATCACCACTGCGCCTGTCACCACCGGCGGCATCAGGTTTTCAATCCAGCGGGTACCGGATTTCATCACCACCAGCCCGATCAGGGTATAGATCAGGCCACAGGCAATCACGCCGCCCAGCGCCATGCTGAGATTGGGGTTCAGCCCCTGGCCGCTGAAGCCGGTCACGGCAATCACCACGCCAACAAACGCGGCACTGGAGCCAAGATAGCTGGGCACCCGACCGCCGGTAATGAAAAAGAACAGCAGGGTGCCGATGCCCGACACCAGAATCGCCAGGTTAGGGTCCAGCCCCATCAGCAACGGCATCAGCACCGTTGCGCCAAACATCGCTACCGCATGTTGCAAACCGAGAATCAGCGTTTGCCCCATCGGCAGCGTTTCATCCGGTGCGATAATGCCGTTTTCACTCAGTGCCGACTTCTTCTGCCATTGCGGAAACCAGGAACGTGCCATCGTATACTCCAGAAAGTGATGAATGCCGGGACCAGACCTGCGACAGCTGGCGGATTAACAGGCTTCCTGCCGCATAAGGGGATGATAGCTGCGGTCAAACCACGCCAGACCGTGCGTATCATCGTTGCGCACCAGCGCCAGAACCTCACAGAACAGAATGTCGTGCGTTCCGACGCTGACAATCTGACTGATCCGGCAGTCAAACGAGGCGACGGCACCGCTCAGCACCGGCGAACCGGTCACCGCCGTTGACCATTCGGCTGCAATAAAGCGCTCGGCCATCGCTGTTTTGCCGCCGAACAGGTTAGACAGGGCTTCATGGCCCGCCGCCAGGGTATTAACGCAGAGCTGCCGGTTTTCAGCGAAGACGGGCCACACCGAGGCGGACCGGTTGAGGCAGACCAGCAGCGTGGGCGGCGAGTCCGTGACGCTGCAGACGGCGGAGGCGGTAAAGCCTGCACGTCCGGCCGGGCCTTCGGTAGTGATGATGTTGACCGCCGCGCCAAGCCGCGACATCGCGTTACGAAATTCAGTTTTCTCTACCACTGGGGCAAGGTGATTCGGGTTCATCGCGATCTCCGCAAAAAAGGGTTATCCGGTCACGCGCGCCAGCGGCTGCACGTCATCGGTATCATCCAGCCACTGCACCAGCAGGGCATTAAAGTGATCGGCATCGGTCACGCTCATCGCATGGCCGCCCCAGGACATGACCTGCTGCGAGGCGTTCGGCAGCGCCGCTGCCAGCTGCGCGGAACAGCTCCACGGCACCAGCAAATCGTCCTGACTGCAGATCACCAGTACCGGCTGAGGGATCGCCGCAGCGCGGGCGCTAAAATCTGCGCTCATCAGCGCATGCAGACGTCGTATCAGGTTCTCCATTCCCTGGAAATGGTCAATGTGATGACTGTCTTCCTGTTCCAGCCGCGTCTGATGCTGCGCCATCCATTCAGCCGGATAGAGAAACAGCGGCTGGGCGCGCACAAAGGCTTCCACGCCGACGTTGAGCAACAGATCCTGGCGCACCTGAAAGCAGCGGCGGGTATGAGGATGGAGCGTCAGCCAGCCATTGATCACCACGACCCGCTCAACCCGCTCCGGATAGTCCAGCGCCAGCTGCATGCCCACCAGCCCGCCCAGCGCATGGCCGATCAGGCTGAACCGCAGAATGCCCTGCTGCGCCAGTGCGGCGGCCAGTTCCGCCGCCATCATCGCCATGCTGTACCCTTCCGGCAGGGTATCGGCGCTGCGGCCGGTACCGCGCTGATCGTAGAGCACCACCCGATAGCGCGCGGTCAGGGCCGCAAGCTGCGGCTGCCAGAAGCCCGCCACACCGCCCAGACCGGAAGAGAGCACCAGCGTCGGGGCATCCGGTGACTGCAGGCCAACAATATCCAGCTGCATCAGGCCTCCTGTTTGCCGATGTGCGCCACGCTGGCGATCTCAATCAGCGCATCAGGTTTCACCAGCCCACACTGAATACAGAAACGCGCCGGTTTATCGCCGGGAAAATAGTCGGCGTAAACCTGGTTCACCGCCGCGTAATTCGACCAGTCGGTGATGAATATCGAGTTGAACGTGACATCCGCCATATTGCCACCGGCGGTTTCAATCACCTTTTTAATGGTTTCCAGCACATGACGGGTTTGCGCGGCGGCATCGCCAACGTGCACCACGTTATTATCAGCATCGAACGGCAGCGTACCCGAAACGTAAACCACGCCGTCGGCCAGCGTACCGGGCACGAAGGGGGCGATAGGGGTAGTGGTACCCGGCGGAATAATGACGCTTTTTGGCATAACAGCTTCTCCTTTACGCGATTCTTAACGGGCGTCCGCGGGTTTCAGACTCTCGCAGAAGGTGGCGACGTCTGACACCCAGCCAAAAAAGGTTTCGATATTGAACAACGCCGCCTGCTGCGCAAAAGGCGGGCCGGCCTGATAGGTCGCGTCTTCCAGCACTACGCCGAAGTACTCCAGGAAGAAACCGTCACGCAGCGTCGATTCGACACAGACGTTCGTCGCAATGCCGGTGAAGATCAGATGGCGAATACCCCGGCTGCGCAGCATGCTGTCGAGTGGCGTGTTGAAGAAACCGCTGTAGCGTGGTTTCGGCAGCACGATGTCGCCCGGCTGCGGCACCAGCTGATCCACCAGCGCATAATCCCAGCTGCCTTTCGACAGCAGCGTGCCGTGCAGCTCCGGGCGTTTGCGCATGGTTTTCAGGGCATTCGACTTGTGGAAGTTGGGTGAACCGGCATCGCCAGCTTCGACGTAATCCGCATCCCAGCCGTTCTGAAACCAGATAATCTGGATACCCGCAGCGCGTGCGGCCGTCACCGCTTCGGCGATTTTTGCAATCACCGGCTGAGTCGCGGAGACATCAAAACCGGCCAGATCCAGATAACCGCCTGGGGTGGCATAGGCATTTTGCATATCCACCACAATCAGCGCGCTCTGGCTGGGCGGAAAGGCGATCGGTTCGGGACGCGCGGGCAACTCTACCTGCGGTACGTCTGGGGTATGAGCGCAATAAACCGTACTCATCACGCTACCTCCTGTTGTGCATCCAGCAGAGCGCTGCGGCACTGCATCAGCGGCTGGATATGCTGACCAAAGTCCTCGATGCCCTGCAGGAAATCATCAAACGTCAGCAGAACGCCGTGCGTGCCATCGACCTGCGCCACCTCATCCAGCATCCGCGCCACGCTGGCATAGGAGCCGACCAGCGTGCCCATATTGATGTTGACCGCTGAGGTCGGATCGGCCATCTGGCGCACATTGGTGTCGCTGCCCGATTTAGTATCCTGCTGGCTTTGGGTCGTCAGCCAGGAAAGCGCCTCTTCATCGGCTCCGGCTTTATAGTGTTCCCAGCGGGCGCGTGCTTCTTCATCGCTGTCGGCGGCGATAATCATAAACAGCACATAGGAACCGACATCGCGCCCGGCTTTTTCTGCCGCCTGCTTCATGCGCATAGAGGTGGCGCTGAATGCGGTAGGGGTATTCACGCCTTTACCAAAGCAGAAGTTGTAATCGGCGTGCTGGGCGGAAAAGGCCATGCCGGCATCGCTCTGCCCAGCACAGATCACCTTCATCGGCCGCTGAGGTTGCGGGCTGACGCGACAATCATTCATGGTGAAGAAATCACCTTTAAAGTCAGATTTGCCGGTACCCCACAGATCGCGCAGCACGGTAACGTATTCGGTCAGATAAGCATAACGGCTGCCGAAGTATTCATCGCCTGGCCACAATCCCATCTGCTCATATTCGGGCTTCTGCCAGCCGGTAACCAGATTGACGCCGAACCGGCCATTGGAGATCGAATCAATGGTCGCCGCCATGCGCGCTACGATCGCCGGTGGCAGGGTGAGCGTGGCCGCCGTTGCGTATATCTCAATGCGCGAGGTGACCGCCGCCAGGCCCGCCATCAGAGTGAAAGATTCCAGGTTGTGATCCCAGAACTCGGTCTTACCGCCAAAGCCGCGCAGCTTGATCATCGACAGCGCAAAATCGAAATGGTAGTGCTCCGCTTTCTGCACGATCGCTTTGTTCAGTTCAAAGGTCGGTTTGTACTGTGGCGCATGGGAGGAAATCAGCCAGCCATTGTTACCAATCGGAATAAAGACGCCTATCTTCATGTGAAACCTCTTTGCGGTGGGGGAAAGCATTTCACGCGCGGCACTGCTTCCTGCTTCATCCGTGAGGGGCTGCGCTCAGTCACAATTTTGCAAACTGCGTGCCACATTTTTTAATGCATTAAATAACAATGAGTTAAAATTAACCCGAAAGAGGTAACCGGAGCAGATGGTCCATTTCGGACCGTTTGGTCAAAATTCGCTGCACATTTTCCATGCAGGCTGGGCAAAAAAGGTGCAGGCGGCGGATTGGGCAGGGCGGAAGCACTTTGCTATGATGCGCTGACACAAGAGGGATGAGGTAACCGTGTGAAAACCGATGAAAAAAAGCCTACGCGTCGTTCGCGTGCCGTCGCCGCGAAGCGCGCTGCCATTCTGGAAGCGGCATTAACGTTTTTCTCCCAGTTTGGCATTCATGGAACCAGCCTCGATAAGGTGGCGGAGCGGGCGGACGTCTCTAAAACCAATCTGCTCTACTATTTTCCCTCCAAAGAAGCGCTGTATGTGGCGGTGCTGAAACAGATTCTGGATGTCTGGCTGGCGCCGCTGCGGGCGCTGGCACACGATCAGGACCCGCTGGTGGCGATCCGCCGCTATATTCGCCTGAAGCTGGAAGTATCACGCGATCACCCGCAGGCCTCACGGCTGTTTTGCCTTGAGATGTTGCAGGGCGCGCCACTGCTGAAAGGCGAACTGGCGGGCGATCTGAAACAGCTGGTGGATGACAAAGCGGCGATTATCGAGCGCTGGATTGACGAAGGCCGGCTGGCAGGCGTACAGCCGCAACATCTGATCTTTATGCTGTGGGCAACGACCCAGCACTACGCCGATTTTGCCAGTCAGGTTGAGGCGATTACCGGCCAGACGCTGAACGATCCCGAGTTTTTTGATCAGGCCGTTAATAATGTGCAGCGCATGATTATTGAAGGGATTCGGGTGCGCTGACTGGCGTAACATCCACGCTTCGCGACGGAGTAAAGTCATGGATTCTGTTTCGCAATGGGTACTGGGCGCCACGGTCAGCGTGGCAGTGATGGGACGACGGGTACCGATCTGGCAGGCTGCGCTGGTTGGCGGCGTCAGCGGCACCTTACCCGATCTTGATGTGTTTCTTGATCATGGCGATGCCATCCGCAATATGACGCTGCATCGTACCGAGAGCCATGCGCTGCTCTATCTCACGCTGGTTTCGCCGCTGATTGCCTGGCTGGTAGCGGGACTGTTCCGTCCGCGCGTGAAATGGCCAGCATGGTGGCCTGCCATCTGGCTGGCGCTGATTACCCATCCGCTGCTCGATTTAATGACGGTGTATGGCACCCAGCTTGGCCTGCCACTGACCGATTATCCCTACGCAATCGGCAGCATTTATATTGTCGATCCGCTCTATACGCTACCGCTGTTGATCGGTCTGGGCGTGGCGCTCTGGCGGCGAGGCGACGCCGGGCTGCGCGGCAATCGGCTTGGGTTGATGCTGAGTACGCTTTATCTGGTATGGAGCGTGGCGATTCAGAGCGTGGCGGGCGCGCAGATTAAGCAGTCGCTGGTGCAGCAGGGGATTCCCACCGAGAAAGTGCTGGTCACGCCGACCGCGTTCAACACCCTGGTGTGGCGCAGCGTGGTGATGACGCCGGATCGTTATGGCGAAGTTTACTGGTCGCTGCTGTCGCCACGGCGTCCGTTGCAGGTGGTGTGGCGTCCGCGTCATCCCGAGCTGTTCGATGCGCTACGCGGCGACTGGTATGCCGAGCGGGTCGCCTGGTTCAGCCACGGTTTTTATGCGATGGCCGAAAAGGATGGCCAGATCACCATTGCCGATCTGCGGATGGGGGAAGGCGACAATTTCACCTTTACCTTTGGTCTGGGTACTCCACAGCAGCCCGATCCCCAGCCACAGCGGCTGCCTTCTGAGCGGCCAGATTTACGGGCGATATTCCGGACACTGGCGGAGCGGCTATAAAAAAGCCCGGTCAGTGACCTGATGCTCGTCAGTTAAGGTTACCTTTACAAAGGCTGTCAGTCAGACGTGGCCGCTTTTTTACTGGGCGAGCGTGCCGGAGTGCGGGCCTGAGCACCTCTGCTGCTGCCGGGCCGTCCTCGCGCCGCTCACGCGGTGCCTTCGGCTTTGACGTCGTGCCGACGAACCGTTCGGGGATCGGCCCTCCCTGGCCGGCCCCGAACTCTCCACGCTTCCCGGCGTGGCGTTCTTGCCCAACGTCACGCCTCAGCGCTGCGGATAGCCCTTTCAGCAGCAGAGGCGCCCAGGCCTCCACTATCGTGCCCTTTTTAACAGCACACACTGAAGTTTCAGAGCAGGCTGGGGTCGCTCAGGGGCAGGCAATCCGCAGCGCTGAACAGAATGAGTCTGCCAGGAGAGCCCGCAGGACGCGGGCGAAAGGCGGGGCGGCACAGGATGTGCCATCCCCGGCGGTCCGTCAGGCAGACGAATGAAGTGAAGGTACCGCGCAGCGGC
>Ga0302349_1000892_pt1 | contig 28275 bp, 26 predicted proteins | sample PhyAR1_FD_202176 | JGI IMG/M metagenome (GOLD analysis project Ga0302349, IMG submission 202176) | Leaf surface microbial communities from alfalfa plants in UC Gill Tract Community Farm, Albany, California, United States - DLSL A.R1... | ecosystem: Host-associated > Plants > Phyllosphere >...
CTGACTGATTACTTCGCCCGCAACTCCCTTAACCATCAATGGTTTGAGAGGCGGGCAACTATATAGACCCGCGAAATAAGTTACAACCCCTTTTCTGGAAACCTTGAGGCAGCTAGTGGTAGCATAACACGAACTTATTCTGCCAACGACGATGAAAACTTATGTCCTTACAGAACGCAACCCCCGATTACAACGCGCTGGCGGCGGCGCTCTCACAGCAGGGCGTAGGAATGACCCCAGCGGAAATGCATGGCTTGCTGAGCGGCATCCTGTGCGGCGGCAATCAGGACCCGAGCTGGAAGACCCTGGTGCACGATCTGGCCAATGAGGGCATGGCGTTTTCACAAAGCCTGTCGATGCCGTTACAGGCGCTGCACGAAAATATCGCCACCACGCTGGAAGATGAAGGTTTTCTGTTTCAGCTGCTGCTGCCGAGCGATGATGACATCACGGTATTCGATCGCGCCGATGCGCTGGCCGGCTGGGTAAACCATTTTCTGCTCGGCCTCGGCGTGACACAGCCTAAACTGGATAAAGTCACCGGCGAGACCGGTGAGGCGATCGATGATCTGCGCACCATCGCCCAGCTGGGCTATGAGGAAGACGAAGATGAGGAAGAGCTGGAACAGTCGCTGGAGGAGGTGATTGAGTATGTGCGTGTGGCGGCGTTGCTGTGTCACGACACCTTTACCCGTCCGCAGCCGACCGCGCCAGAAGTCCGGAAACCGACGCTACACTAAACTTACGTTAACGGGTCAACCGGTCAGTTCAATCCGATCAGATTACAGGGAGTGCAGAGATGATTTCACTGGACAGATTCCAGCAGCGTCGACAGGCGCTGTTAGCGAAAATGGTACCCGGCAGCGCCGCGTTGCTGTTTGCCGCGCCTGAAGTGACGCGCAGCAACGACACTGAATATCCGTTCCGTCAGAACAGCGACTTCTGGTATTTCACCGGCTTCAACGAGCCGCAGGCGCTGCTGGTGCTGATTAAAAGTGACGAAACGCATAACCACAGCGTTCTGTTTAACCGGGTACGGGATCTGACCGCGGAAGTCTGGTTCGGACGTCGACTGGGGCAGGAGGCGGCACCGGCAAAGCTGGGTGTCGATCGCGCTTTGCCGTGGAACGATATTGGCGAACAGCTGCACCTGCTGCTGAACGGTCTGGATGTGGTTTACCATGCGCAGGGCGAACATGCGGAAGCCGACACGCTGGTGTTTAACGCACTGGATAAGCTGCGCCGCGGTTTCCGCCAGAATCTCAGCGCACCGGCGACGGTGACCGACTGGCGTCCGTGGGTGCATGAGATGCGCCTGTTCAAGGATGAGGATGAGATTGCTTTGTTGCGCCGCGCCGGCAAAATCAGCGCCCTGGCGCATACCCGGGCGATGGAAGCCTGCCGCCCCGGGATGTATGAATATCAGCTCGAAGGCGAAATTCATCACGAATTTTCCCGTCACGGCGCCCGCTTTCCGGCTTACAACACCATTGTTGGCGCCGGTGAAAACGGCTGCATTCTGCACTACACCGAAAATGAGAGTGAACTGCGCGACGGCGACCTGGTGCTGATCGATGCAGGCTGTGAGTTTCACGGCTATGCCGGCGATATTACCCGCACCTTCCCGGTTAACGGGAAATTCAGCGCCCCGCAACGCGCCATCTATGACATCGTCCTGGCCTCTCTCTACACCTCTCTCACGCTGTTCCGGCCGGGCATCAGCATCCGTGAAGTGAATGACGAAGTGGTGCGGATTATGGTCAGCGGCCTGGTAGAGCTGGGCGTGCTGGAGGGGGAAGTCGAAACCCTGATTGCTGAAGAGGCGCATCGCCAGTTCTACATGCATGGCCTCAGCCACTGGCTGGGTCTGGACGTGCACGATGTCGGGCACTACGGTACCCCAAGCCGCGATCGGGTGCTGGAGCCAGGCATGGTACTGACCGTGGAGCCGGGGATCTACATCGCCCCGGATGCCGATGTCCCGGCAGAGTATCGCGGCATTGGCATTCGTATCGAAGATGACATTCTGATCACCGAAACCGGCAATGAAAATCTGACCGACAGCGTGGTGAAGGATGCCGAAGCGATCGAAGCATTAATGGCGGCGGCAAAAACAGCATGACTATTCTGATTGCCGGTGGCGGCATGACCGGCGCAACGCTGGCGCTGGCGATATCCCATCTGACGCAGGGCCAGCTGCCGGTGACGCTGATCGAAAGCAGCGAGCCCGCCAGCCGGTCGCACCCAGGCTATGACGGCCGCGCTATAGCACTGGCAGCCGGTACCTGTCAGCAACTGGCGGATATCAACCTGTGGCAGCGCATTGCCAGCTGCGCCACACCGATTACCCACATTCACGTCTCCGATCGCGGCCATGCGGGATTCGTCTCGCTGGCGGCGGAGGATTATGACATTCCGGCGCTGGGGCAGGTGGTGGAGCTGTTCGATGTCGGACAGCGTCTGTTTGCTGAGCTGAAAAAAGCGCCGGGCGTCACGCTGCGCTGTCCGGCTCGCGTTACGCAGGCCAGTCGCAGCGCGCAGCAGGTCAGGATAACGCTGGATAACGGCGAGCAGCTCAGTGGCGACCTGCTGGTGGCAGCCGATGGCTCACGTTCGGCGCTGGCGGCCTCCTGCGGTATCCAGTGGCAAACCAGCGACTACCAGCAACTGGCATTGATTGCCAATGTCACCACGGCGTTGCCGCATCAGGGACGTGCGTTTGAACGCTTTACCGAGCACGGCCCGCTGGCGTTGCTACCGATGTCCGGCAATCGCCTGTCGCTGGTGTGGTGCCATCCGCTGTCACAGCGTGATGCGGTTATGCGCTGGAGTGATGCTGACTTTCTTCGTGAACTGCAACGGGCATTTGGCTGGCGGCTGGGCAAATTTACGCATGCCGGTCAGCGTGAATGCTACCCGCTGGCGCTGCACCGGGCGGTGCAGCCGGTCACGCATCGGGTGGCGGTAGTCGGTAACGCGTCGCAGACGCTGCACCCGATAGCCGGACAGGGCTTTAACCTTGGCCTGCGCGATGTGATGTCCCTGGCCGAGACGCTGGCCTCAGCCCATCGACAGCAGCAGGACCCCGGCAGCTATGCGGTGCTGAATCAGTATCAGCAGCGCCGTGAACAGGATCGCGCCGCGACCATCGGCATTACCGACGGCTTAGTCCGCATCTTCGCGAACCGGCATACGCCGCTGGTGATCGGGCGCAATCTGGGCCTGATGGCGATGGATCATCTGCCGTGGCTACGAAATCAACTGGCTGAGCGTACGCTTGGCTGGGTTAAGCGTTAATAAAGAGGCTTTGATGCAAACTTTTGATGTGGTGATCGCCGGTGGCGGTATGGTCGGACTGGCGGTCGCCTGCGGCCTGCAGGGTAGCGGACTGCGCATCGCGGTACTGGAAAAATCGCCCGAGCCACCGCTCAGCCTGAGTGATGCACCCTCGATTCGCGTTTCGGCCATTAATGCCGCCAGCGAACGGCTGCTGCAGAAGCTGGATGTCTGGTCGACCATTCTCTCGCTGCGCGCCAGCGCCTATCACGGCATGGAAGTGTGGGATAAAGATAGCTTCGGAGCTATCGCTTTTGACGACCAGCAGCAGGGGCTTTCTCATCTGGGTCATATCATCGAAAATCCGGTGATTCATCGCGCCCTGTGGCAACGCGCCAGCGTCTGCAGCGACGTCACGCTGATGGCGCCCTCACAGCTGCAGCAGGTAGCGTTTGGCGACAATGAAGCCTTTATTACCCTGCAGGATGGCAGCATGTTAACGGCGCGTCTGATGATTGCCGCTGACGGGGCCAACTCCTGGCTGCGTAACAAAGCAGATATTCCGCTGACCTTCTGGGATTACGATCATCACGCCCTGGTCGCCAACGTCCGTACTGCGCTGCCGCACGACGCAGTGGCGCGTCAGGTGTTTCATGGTGACGGTATCCTGGCTTTCCTGCCGATGCAGGACCCGCATCTGAGTTCGATTGTCTGGTCGCTGTCGCCGCAGGAAGCAAGCCGGCTGGAGACGATGCCGGAAGCGCTGTTCAACCAGCAGCTGTCGGTGGCGTTTGATATGCGGCTCGGCCTGTGCCAGCTGGAGAGCGAGCGCAAAACCTTCCCTCTGATGGCGCGCTATGCCCGCAACTTTGCCGCGCATCGTCTGGCGCTGGTGGGCGATGCGGCCCACACCATTCATCCGCTGGCAGGGCAGGGCGTCAACCTGGGCTTTATGGACGCGGCTGAACTGATTGGCGAGATTCGCCGTCTGCACCAGCAGGGTAAAGATATCGGACAGCACCTCTACCTGCGCCGCTACGAGCGCAGCCGTAAGCACAGCGCTGCGATGATGCTGGCTGGGATGCAGGGCTTCCGCGAGATGTTCTCCGGCACTCATCCGGCCAAAAAGCTGCTGCGCGACGTTGGCCTCAAGCTGGCGGACAGCCTGCCGGGCGTCAAACCGCTGATGCTGAAGCAGGCGATGGGCCTGAATGATCTGCCGGCGTGGCTGCGATAAACGCAGCGTCAGCGCTCACTACCAGGCCAGCATTTGCTGGCCTTTTTTATCGCTGAAATCCGCGCTGCACCATCACAATGCAGCGCCGCACCACCATTGCCCTTCGTTTGATTTATTCTAATTTTGCCGCGCAATTCGCATTACTTTTTCTTATTCGGTTGCTAAGCCGTCACGGTGTTTTTTTAACATCCTGAACGGCTTCTCGCATAAATTTGCTGGGTATATTCAACCTCCCTGCATTTATTGCGTGATTAATCACAAAATCGCAGTTTTTTATCCTGTCGATGTGGAATCCTGGTTAGGCTGTGCATCAGCTTTCGACCCCGGTTTGCTTATGGTTAATCGTCAGATTCGGTGGTAACGTCAGGCTAAAGAGAACGTTTGCGTCGGCACCGTTTCCGGCGCGCTTTGCTACTCACTCGCTTCTGCACAGGATGGTTATGACTCAGCAAACACCTCTGTTTGAACAGCATCAGGCCTGCGGCGCCCGCATGGTCGATTTTCATGGCTGGATGATGCCGCTGCATTATGGCTCCCAGATGGACGAGCATCATGCGGTGCGTAATGACGCCGGGATGTTTGATGTCTCCCACATGACGATTGTTGACCTGAAAGGCCCGCGTACCCGCGAGTTTCTGCGCTACCTGCTGGCAAATGATGTGGCAAAACTGACCCAGCCCGGCAAAGCGCTCTACACCGGCATGCTGAATGCGTCGGGTGGCGTCATTGACGATTTAATTGTTTACTTTATGAGCGAAGATTTTTTCCGGCTGGTGGTGAACTCCGCTACCCGTGAGAACGACCTCGCCTGGATCGCCCGGCATGCCGAGGGCTACGGCATTACGCTGACCGAACGTGACGACCTGGCGCTGATTGCCGTTCAGGGTCCGCAGGCGCAGCAGAAAGCGCAGACGCTGTTCAGCGACGCACAGCGGCAGGCGGTGGCCGGTATGAAGCCATTCTTTGGCGTTGAGGCGGAGGGGCTGTTTATCGCCACTACCGGCTATACCGGTGAAGCGGGATATGAAATTGCATTACCGGCAGAGCAGGCAGCCGATTTCTGGCAGCGAATGCTGGCCGCCGGCGTCAGGCCGGCCGGGCTGGGCGCGCGCGACACGCTGCGGCTGGAAGCGGGCATGAACCTCTACGGTCAGGAGATGGATGAAGGCGTTTCTCCGCTGGCTGCCAATATGGGCTGGACGGTGAGCTGGGAGCCTGCTGACCGGGCTTTTATCGGCCGTGAAGCACTGGAACTCCAGCGTGAACGCGGCACAGAAAAACTGGTTGGGCTGATCCTGACCGAAAAAGGCGTGCTGCGTAACGGGCTGCCGGTGCGCTTCACCGACGACCAGGGCGAGCCGCAGGAAGGGATCATCACCAGCGGCTCTTTTTCGCCCACGCTGGGTTACAGCATTGCCCTGGCGCGGGTGCCGGCCTCGATTGGCGACACCGCCATCGTTGAGATTCGTAACCGTCAGATGCCGGTAAAGGTTACCCGACCGATTTTTGTCCGCGCCGGTAAACCGGTCGCCCAGTAAATTTTATTCAGGAGAAATGGCCAATGAGCAATGTGCCGAATACGTTGAAGTACCGCGACAGCCACGAGTGGGTGCGCAAAGAAGAAGATGGTTCTTACACCGTGGGGATCACCGAACACGCACAGGAACTGCTGGGTGACATGGTGTTTGTCGATCTGCCTGAAGTAGGGACAACCTTTGCGGCCGGTGAAGAGTGTGCTGTCGCCGAGTCGGTCAAAGCCGCATCAGATATCTATGCGCCGATCAGCGGTGAGATTGTGGCGGTCAATGATGCGCTGTCCGACGCACCAGAGCAGGTCAACAGCGAGCCGTATGACGGCGGCTGGTTATTCAAAATCAAAGCCAGTGACGAGTCAGAAATTGACGCGCTGCTGGATGCAGATGCGTATAAAGCGTCTATCGACGAGTAATCGTCAGGCGGCCTCTCGTCGGGGCCGCAGATTTCTGTTTGCTCTCTCTGTTCCCCAGCCCGATTCAGGATTTACTGCTAATGACTCAGACTCTCAGCCAGCTTGAACACAACGGTGCATTCATCGAGCGCCATATCGGTCCTTCACCTGAGCAACAAGCGATGATGCTTGACGCTATTGGCGCTCCGTCGCTGGAGGCATTAATCGGCGCGATTGTTCCGGCAGATATTCAGTTGCCTGGCCCGCCAGCGGTCGGTGAAGCCGCCACGGAACAGCAGGCGCTGGCTGAACTGAAAGCAATAGCCAGTCAGAATCTGCGTTACAAATCCTGGATCGGCATGGGATACAGCGCGGTAATCACGCCACCGGTGATCCTGCGGAATATGCTGGAGAATCCAGGCTGGTACACCGCCTATACGCCGTATCAGCCGGAGGTCTCACAGGGACGACTGGAGGCGTTGTTAAACTTCCAGCAGCTGACCCTGGATCTGACCGGCATGGATATTGCCTCCGCCTCGCTGCTGGACGAAGCCACTGCCGCTGCAGAAGCGATGGCGATGGCAAAACGCGTCAGCAAGCTGAAAAACGCCACTAAATTTTTTATTGCCGGGGATATTCATCCGCAAACCCTTGATGTGGTGCGAACCCGTGCCGAAACCTTTGGTTTTGAACTGATTATCGATGAGGCCGAAAAAGCCCTGGATCATGACGATCTGTTTGGCGTGCTGCTGCAACAGGTTGGCACCACCGGCGAAGCGCACGATTACAACGCGCTGATTGCCGCGCTGAAAGCCCGCAAAGTGGTGGTCAGCATGGCTGCCGATTTCATGTCGCTGGTGCTGCTGGAAGCGCCAGGCAAGCAGGGTGCGGATATTGTGTTTGGCTCTGCGCAGCGCTTCGGCGTGCCGATGGGTTACGGCGGTCCGCACGCGGCCTTCTTCGCCAGCCGCGATGAGCATAAACGCTCGATGCCGGGCCGCATCATCGGCGTCTCCCGTGATGCTGCCGGTCATACCGCGCTGCGTATGGCGATGCAGACCCGTGAACAGCATATCCGTCGCGAAAAGGCCAACTCCAACATCTGTACTTCTCAGGTGCTGCTGGCGAATATCGCCGGACTTTATGCGGTATTCCACGGTCCGGCGGGCCTCAAACGCATCGCCTCGCGCATCCATCGTTTTACCAACATTCTGGCGGCGGGCCTGCAACAGGGCGGTCTGACGCTGCGCCATCAGCACTGGTTCGATACCCTGACGGTGGAGGTCTCAGACAAAGCGGCGGTGCTGAACCGCGCCCTGAGCTTTGGCGTTAACCTGCGTAGCGATATTCATCAGGCCGTTGGCATCACGCTGGACGAAACCACCCAGCGTGAAGATATTCTGACGCTGTTCGCCATTCTGCTGGGTGACGCGCACGGGCTGGATCTGGATAAGCTCGACCACGACGTTGCGCTGGAGAGCCAGTCAATTCCGGCCGGTTTACTGCGCCACAGTGAGATCCTGACGCATCCGGTGTTTAACCGTCATCACAGTGAAACCGAGATGATGCGCTACATGCACAGCCTGGAGAAAAAGGATCTGGCGCTGAATCAGGCGATGATCCCTCTTGGCTCCTGCACCATGAAACTCAATGCCGCGGCGGAAATGATCCCGATCACCTGGCCAGAATTTGCTGAACTGCATCCGTTCTGCCCGGCAGAACAGGCGAGCGGTTATCTGCAAATGATCGGTCAGCTGTCGCAGTGGCTGGTACAGCTCACCGGCTACGATGCGCTTTGTATGCAGCCGAACTCTGGCGCGCAGGGCGAATATGCCGGTCTGCTGGCGATTCGTCGCTATCACGAAAGCCGCAACCAGGGCGATCGTCACCTCTGCCTGATCCCGAGCTCGGCCCACGGCACCAATCCGGCATCCGCACAGATGGCCGGCATGGATGTGGTGGTTGTGGCCTGTGATAAACAGGGCAACATTGACCTCGGCGATCTGCGCGAGAAAGCGGCACTGGCAGGCGACAAAATCTCCTGCATCATGGTGACCTATCCGTCGACTCACGGCGTATATGAAGAGACTATCCGCGAAGTCTGCCAGATTGTGCATCAGTATGGCGGCCAGGTTTACCTCGACGGCGCCAACATGAATGCGCAGGTCGGCATCACCACGCCGGGCTACATTGGTGCGGATGTGTCGCACCTTAACCTGCATAAAACGTTCTGTATTCCGCACGGCGGCGGCGGACCGGGCATGGGACCGATTGGCGTGAAAGCGCATCTGGCCCCGTTTGTTCCGGGTCACAGCGTGGTGCAGATCGATGGCGTATTAACGCAGCAGGGTGCGGTGTCAGCGGCACCGTTTGGCAGCGCCTCTATTCTGCCGATCAGCTGGATGTACATTCGCATGATGGGCGCGGAAGGGCTGAAGCAGGCCAGTTCAGTGGCGATCCTGAATGCCAACTATATCGCCAGTCGTTTGCAGTCAGCCTATCCGGTGCTCTATACCGGTCGTGATGGTCGGGTCGCGCATGAATGCATTCTCGATATCCGCCCGCTGAAAGAGCAGACCGGTATCAGCGAACTGGATATTGCCAAACGTCTGATTGACTACGGTTTCCACGCACCGACCATGTCGTTCCCGGTGGCGGGAACATTGATGGTTGAACCGACCGAATCGGAAAGCAAAATCGAATTGGATCGTTTTATCGACGCGATGCTCTCTATCCGTATGGAGATCGACCGGGTAACGGCGGGCGAATGGCCGCTGGAAGACAATCCGCTGGTCAATGCGCCGCATACTCAGCTGGAAATCGTCAGCGAGTGGACGCATCCCTACAGCCGTGAGCTGGCGGTTTTCCCGGCGGGCAGCCATAACAAATACTGGCCGACGGTAAAACGTCTGGATGATGTGTTTGGCGATCGCAATCTGTTCTGCTCCTGCGTACCGATGAGCGATTATCAGTAACGCGCGTATACGCGAAACCGCTAAACCAACCTGAACAGGGCCGATTCGTCGGCCCTTTTTTTATGGGAGACAAGATGAAATTAGCACTGGTTACCGGCGGCAGTCGCGGTATCGGACGCGCCACCGCCCTATTACTGGCCGCCAGAGGCTATCGGGTGGCGGTCAATTATCGCCAGCGCGAGGCGGAAGCACAGCAGGTGGTGAGCGCGATCCAGCAGCAGGGCGGCGATGCCTTTGCGCTGCAGGCGGATATTGCCGATGAAGCGCAGGTGATGGCAATGTTTGCGCAGCTCGATCATCAGTCCGCGCCGCTGACCCTGCTGGTTAATAACGCCGGGATTCTGTTTCAGCAGTGCCGGGTCGAGCAGCTCGATGCGGCCCGCCTGCACAAAGTTTTTGCGACCAGCGTCATCGGCACCTTTCTCTGCTGCCGCGAAGCCGTCAAACGAATGGGAACCCATCACGGCGGTCAGGGCGGCGCGATAGTGAATGTCTCATCAGCCGCGGCCCGGATTGGCGCACCGGGTGAGTATGTCGATTATGCCGCGTCGAAAGGCGCGATGGATACGCTGACCAAAGGATTATCGCTGGAAGTGGCGCAGCAGGGGATTCGGGTTAACGGGGTTCGTCCGGGATTCATCTACACGGAAATGCATGCTGATGGCGGTGAGCCGGGTCGGGTTGATCGCCTCGCCAGTGCGATCCCGATGGGGCGCGGCGGGCAGGCGGAGGAGGTCGCGGAAGCGATTGTCTGGCTGGCCAGCGAGGCCGCCTCTTACGTCACCGGCAGCATCATTGATGCTGCCGGTGGGCGCTAACGCAGCACGCCGCTGCTTTTCAGCCGCGGCGTCACCCGTTACAGGTTTTCGCCGTTGCTGGCGATAACCTGCTGATACCAGTTAAAGCTCTTCTTCTTCGAACGGGAGAAATCGCCGCTGCCGTCGTCGTTTTTATTGACGTGAATAAAGCCGTAACGCTTATCGTACTGGCCGGTGGTGAAGGAGACGCAATCCAGGCAGCCCCACGGCGTATAGCCCATTAGCTCTACACCGTCGTAAGTGACTGCTTTTTTCATCTCTTCGATGTGGGCGCGCAGATAGTCGATGCGGTAATCATCTTCAATCACGCCTGCATCGTTTGGCTTGTCGATAGCACCAAAGCCGTTCTCGACGATAAACAGCGGCTTCTGATAGCGTTCATAGAGTTCGTTAAGCGCGTAGCGCAGGCCGACCGGGTCAATCTGCCAGCCCCAGTCAGAGGCTTTAACGTGGGGATTTTTTACCACGCCTTCGAAGCCGGTGATCGGGTCATCCACGCCGCTGGCATCGGTTTTCACTGCGTTACTCATGTAGTAACTGAAGCCGACGTAGTCTGCACAGCCCTGACGCAGCGTATCGGCGTCATCCGCTTCCATCTGGATCTCATAGCCTTTACGCGCCCACTCTTTCAGGGTGTAAGCCGGATAGTAGCCGCGCATCTGCACATCGCTGAACACGTAACGCTGATGCATCGCTTCCTGCGCCAGCACCACATCATCAGGATGACAGGAGAAAGGATAGACCGGCACCATGGCGATCATGCAGCCAATCTGAAAGTCAGGATTAATGGCATGACCGAGTTTCACCACCTTCGCGCTGGCAACAAACTGGTGGTGCATCACCTGATACATCGCCTGTTCCGGTTTCTCATGCTCGGTAAAGATCACGCCAGAGCAGCAGTAACCAAACAGCGGATATTGCCAGTTGCGCTGGTTATTGATCTCGTTAAAGGTCATCCAGTATTTCACTTTGTTTTTATAGCGATTCAGCACCACTTCGCTGAAGCGCACAAAGAAATCGACTACCTTGCGGTTGTGCCAGCCGCCATACTGTTTCACCAGGTGATAAGGCATTTCGAAGTGAGAAAGGGTGATGACGGGTTCAATGCCGTACTTCAGCAGTTCATCAAACAGATCGTCGTAGAATTGCAGGCCAGCTTCATTGGGCTGTTGCTCGTCACCATTCGGGAAGATGCGGGTCCAGGCAATCGAGGTGCGGAAGCATTTGAAGCCCATCTCGGCAAACAGCGCCACATCCTGCTTATAGTGAGAGTAGAACTCCACCGCCTGATGGTTCGGATAAAAGTTGCCGGGCTGAACGCCGTCAGTGATCACCCGATCGACGCCGTGTGAGCCGCCGGTCAGCACATCAGCGATGCTGACGCCTTTGCCGCCCTGATCCCAGCCGCCTTCAACCTGATGCGCCGCAACCGCACCGCCCCAAAGAAACCCTTTTGGTAACTGCAATTCTGCACTCATGCTCACTCCATTACGGATATTGAAATTGCAGTGAGTGTAGCAAGGCAATAATGAAAGTCACGATATAACAACGCGCCAGTAATGTGATCTGTTACAGCCAGAAAACAGCCTGTTTTATTTTCCCAGCTGGCGCCCAATCGCCTCGATAATATAGGTGACCGGCACCTGAGTGGTGATGTCATAATTATCGGCCATGCGGATGATCGGGACGTGGTAACAGAGGCTGAAATCACACATTTTCGCCAGCGAGCAGCTCTCAGTATTGGTTATAGCGATAAGTTTGCACTTATTTGCACTGAACTGGCTGGCAATACGCAGAATCTCTTCGGTCTCGCCGGAAACCGACAGGATAATCGCAATTGCATTTTCATACAGATCGGGGCTGACGGGATAATAGGGATCGTCAATCGCGTGGCTGAATTTACCGAGGTTAGAGAAGAAACGCGCGCCATATTTCGCCAGGCTGCCCGACGTTCCGACGCCAATGAAAAACACCCGCTCAGCCTGATTAATCTTTTGCGCCGCCTGGGCAATCAACTGGCCGAACTCGTCGTTATTAATACTTTTAAAAAAACTCAACATCTCATGGACGCTGGCGGTATTCACCTGCGGTGCACTCTGCTGCTCGGTTAACCGCAGCCGGATACGAAATTCTGACCAGCCTTCGCAGTGCATCTTGCGGCAAAAGCGTAGCACGGTGGTGGTGGAAACCGCGGCCTGCTCGGCCAGCTCGCGAATGGTCATATAACCAACACGTTCACGATGTTTGATGATGAACTGATAGACCTGCATTTCCAGGTCATTAAGGCGGGCGAGATCGCGGTGCGAAAACATGGATGGCTCATTGTACAGTTGACCAGCCGACAGTTTACCAGATTCATCGGCGGGTTTGACCGTTACAACGTTTCACAGATTATTTTCAGCGTACATGTGTACACCGAAAGCGGAGTTGGCTACTCTGATGGTCCTGTTTTCGTTATGGCTTCACTTTCAGGACACCTTATGACCACCACGCGTATCCCCTCGCCAGGCTATTCACTCTCCGAGGAAATTGCTAATAGCATCAGTCATGGGCTGGGCTGCCTGTTTGGCATTGTTGCCCTGGTTCTGATGCTCAACAAGGCGTTTGAGACCGGTGCAGATGCCACCGCCATCACCAGCTACAGCCTGTATGGCGGCAGCATGATCCTGCTGTTTCTCGCCTCAACGCTTTATCACGCCATTCCCAACGGCCGGGCCAGGCCCTGGCTGAAAAAACTGGATCACTGCGCCATCTATCTGCTGATCGCCGGCACCTATACGCCTTTCCTGCTGGTGGGCCTGAAGTCGCCGCTGGCATACGGCCTGATGGTGGTGATCTGGGGCCTGGCGCTGGCCGGTATCATCTTTAAGCTGACCATTGCCCATCGTTTCAAAGTGCTGTCGCTGGTGACCTATCTCTGCATGGGCTGGCTGTCGCTGATTGTGGTCTATCAGCTGGCGATGACGCTGGCACCGGGCGGCATCTGGCTGCTGGCCATCGGCGGTATCATCTATTCGCTGGGGGTGATTTTCTATGTGGCGCGCCGCATTCCTTATAATCATGCGATCTGGCACGCGTTTGTACTGGGCGGCTCTATCTGCCATTTCTGTGCGATCTATTTTTATGTCAGTTAGCCAGGCGGAACGGGCTTCCGCCTGGCGACCATCAGAGCCGTGAAGCGAGCATATCTTCCAGCTTTTGCTGATCCACGGCGAACTGGCGGATGCCTTCCGCCAGTTTATCGACCGCCATTGGGTCCTGATTATGCAGCCAGCGGAATTGCGCTTCCGTCAGCGGAGAGGGCGGATTCGACACCGCCGTCGAAGGTGTTAACTGGCGCGTCACCGGCAGCGTGCTGCTTTCCAGGCTCTGCAGCAGATCGGGGGAGATGGTCAGTCGATCGCAGCCCGCCAGCGCCAGCACCTGTTCGGTTTTACGAAAGCTGGCGCCCATAATCACCGTCTGATAGCGGTGAGATTTGTAGTAGTGATAAATGTTGCGTACTGACACCACGCCGGGATCGCGCTGCGCATCGTACTCCGTCTCTGGATTGCGGCTCTGATGCCAGTCATAGATACGTCCGACAAATGGCGAAATCAGAAACACTCCCGCTTCGGCACAGGCCTGCGCCTGAGCAAAGGAAAACAGCAGCGTCAGGTTGCACTGGATGCCGTTGCGCTCCAGGGTTTCAGCCGCGCGGATCCCTTCCCAGGTGGCCGCCAGCTTGATCAGAATGCGTGAGCGATCAATCCCTTGCTCTTCATACATCCGCACCAGCTTTTCGGCTTTGGTGACGCACATGCCGCGATCAAAGGAGAGACGCGCATCCACCTCGGTCGAAACCCGGCCCGGCACGCTTTTCAGAATCTCCACCCCAAGGTTAACCGCGACCCGATCGCTGGCATTGATGATCTGCGTCTGTTTGCTGCCGCCCTGCGTGCGGGCGTCCTCAATCGCCTGCTCAATCAGTGGCTGGTAGCGGGGCAGCGTCGCCGCTTTCAGGATCAGTGACGGATTAGTGGTGGCATCCTGCGGGTGATAGCGACGTATCGCCTCGATATCGCCGCTGTCGGCCACCACGGTGGTGAACTGTTTCAACGCCTCTAAAGGGTTCATTTTCTGCTCCATAGTCAGACCCGCAGCGCCACGCCAGGCACACTTTTCCCTGCGAAAGCCGCGTCGCCTCTCTGGTGGTGTGGTAAAGGAAAGTCAGGCGGAGTCCGGTAACGGGCGGCTTCGCCTGATGAAAAAGCGCGGCTTACTTATTCAGGCTCGCCTGCTCGTAATAATCAATTTTATCGACTTTTGCGCTCGACCCACCGGCCTCAAACTCCGACGCCAGCCAGGCATTGACGATGCTTTTCGCCAGCTCCGGTCCCACCACGCGTGCGCCCATCGTCATCACCTGCGCATTATTACTTTTGCGGGCGCGCTCGGCCGAGAAGGTGTCATGGCACTGGGCCGCCCGGACGCCAGGGACTTTATTGGCCACGATCGCCACGCCAATGCCGGTACCGCACAGCAGAATGCCGCGCTGATATTTTCCCTGCTGGATTGCCGTCGCCAGCGCAAAGGCCACGTCCGGATACATCGGGCGGTCATTGCGGGCGTCATTGCTGTAATCCACCACTTCGTACTGCTTCTCTTCCAGATGACGTTTAATCAAGTTTTTCAGTTCAATCGCCGCATCATCGGCGCCAATCGCGATCGTTTTCATCGTCTTCTCCAGCCAGTTACCCGCTTAGCCCGCCACGCAATGACAGGCGTAAAAATGTTCAGCTTTAGCCTGACACATTTCTGTTCATATGTTCAATAGTATTTCATTTGTTTTACGCGGCGTCGCGGCGACTGGCTGCGCTGTAAGCGTGATTCTTCCCCGCACGGCGCGGCATACCGGCAGGTTATCTGAAAATTGCGCTGAATTTAATTCATTTGAAGAGGATCACAGATCTCACCGTTGCTGTTGAGAGCTGCTCAATTATACGTGTACTGTTCATTTGTTCGAATAGTGATACCAATGTACAAGAAGACCCATTGAGGACTCGCACATGGATTACCCAGGCCCTGTTTTTTGCACCTGCTTCGACAATGCACCGCGTGCGTTGCCAACACCTGACACCACTTTTTATCGCGCCCAGACCGGAGGTGCGTCATGACCCGGACCACAATGACTGACGTGGAGCAATCCGCGATTCGTAAGATCTCCTGGCGACTGGTGCCGTTTGTCGCCCTGATGTTTTTTATCAACTTCCTCGACCGTACGGCGATTTCATTCGCCGGACCCAATGGCATGACGCAGGATCTCGGCCTGACCGCCGTGCAGTTCGGTCTCGCCTCCGGCATCTTTTTCATCGGTTATATCCTGCTGGAAGTGCCGAGCAATCTGGCGCTGCATCGCTTTGGCGCCCGTAAATGGCTGGCGCGCATCATGATCAGCTGGGGCATCGTGTCGCTGCTCTTTACCTGGGTCAGCAGCATTAACGGGCTCTATACCCTGCGCCTGCTGCTGGGCATTGCGGAAGCGGGCTTTTTTCCCGGCGCGATCCTCTATCTCAGCATGTGGGTGCCCGCACGCCACCGCAGCAAAATCCTGTCGCTGTTTTATCTGGCGCAGCCACTGACCGTGGTATTCGGCGCACCGCTGGCGGCATCCTTTATTGAACAGCATGGCCTGTTTGGCCTGGCGGGCTGGCGCGTGATGTTTCTCGGCGTCTCCATCCCGGCCATTCTGATCGGCATCGTGGCGCTGTTCTGGCTGGTGGATACACCGCGTCAGGCGAAATGGCTGACGGCAGACGAGAAAAACTGGCTGACCCGCGAGCTGGATGCAGAACATAAGACGAAAACCCAGACCGGACACCAGGGCGTGCGCAGCATTCTTGGCAATCGCCGCGTCTGGATGCTGTGTCTGATCTACTTCGGTTTTATCTACGGCCTCTACGCGCTGGCCTTTTTCCTGCCGACCATCATCGGCGGCTTCCAGCAGCAGTTCGGCACCACCTTCAATGTGATGCAGAAAGGATTGATCACCGGCGTGCCTTACCTGATTGCCGCGGTGGTGATGTTCTTCTGGTCCCGTGACGCCTCTCGTCGTGGCTGCAAAACCTGGCACATCGCGATTCCGGCGGTGACCGGTGGCATCAGCGTGCCGCTGGCGCTGTTCATGGACTCGCCTTTCACCACCATCATGGTGATTGCGATTACCGCCAGCTCTATCTTTGCCGCCTTACCCAATTTCTGGACGTTGCCGACGCAGTTTCTGACCGGCGCTTCGGCTGCGGCCGCCATCGCCCTGATTAACACGCTGGGCAATGTGGCGGGCTTCTCGGCGGGCTATATCACCGGCGCGCTGCACGATGCCACCAGCAGCTACACCGTACCGATGTTTGTGGTTGGCGGCTTCATGTTGTTGTCAGCAGTGCTGATGCTGTTGCTGAACCGTAGCCGCCAGCTTGAACCGACCTCTCTCGCACAGGAGCAATTACCATGACTTACCTGTTTAACCAGCCTTCCGCTTTCGCGGCTGAACTGATCGAAGGCTTCGTGGCCGCTAATGCCGATAAAGTACGTCAGGTGCCGGGCGGGGTGGTGCGCAACACCCGCAGCCAGCCGGGCAGCGTGGCGGTCGTGGTGGGTGGTGGCTCAGGTCACTATCCGGCGTTCGCCGGGTTGGTTGGACAAGGTCTGGCACACGGCGCGGCGATGGGCAACCTGTTTGCCTCGCCGTCGGCGCAGCAAATTTATAATGTGGCGCGCGCTGCCAGTAATGGCGGTGGCGTGTTACTGATGTTCGGCAACTATGCCGGTGACGTGCTGCATTTCGGTCAGGCCTGTGAGCGTCTGCGCGGCGATGGGATCCCGTGCGAGATCCTGGCGGTCACCGACGATATTTCCAGCGCCGGCATCGACGAGATTGAGAAACGGCGCGGCGTCGCCGGTGATCTGACGGTGTTCAAAGTTGCCTGCGCCGCTGCCGAAGCGGGCCATCCACTGAAGCAGGTACTCAGGCTGGCGCAGCATGCCAATAATCGCACCCGTTCGTTTGGCGTGGCGTTTTCTGGCTGTACCTTACCGGGCGCGTCGCACCCGCTGTTCGAAGTGGAAAAAGGGCGCATGGCGCTGGGGCTGGGCATTCATGGCGAACCGGGTATCAACGAATCGGCCGTGCCGACCGCCGATGAGCTGGCCGAAATTTTCGTTAACCGACTGCTCAGCGAGCTGCCGCCGGGCATCAGCCAGACGGCGGGAGAGCGGGTTGCGGTGATCCTTAATGGCCTCGGCACGGTGAAATATGAAGAGCTGTTCGTGGTCTATCGCCGGGTGGCGCAGCTGCTTGAGGCGGCGCAGTTGCAGGTCATTGAGCCGGACGTCGGCGAATTTGTTACCAGCTTCAATATGGCTGGCGCTTCACTGACGTTGATGTGGCTGGATGATGAGCTGGAAACCTTCTGGCGCGCCCCGGCCAATGCTCCAGCCTACCGCAAAGGCAGCGTCATCGTTGCCGAAGCGCTGGGGCCGGATGCGATGCTGGAGCAGGCGGAAGAGAGCCTGCCTGTCGCCAGCGCTGACTCACAGCAGAGCGCACAACAGCTGCTGCAACTGCTGGAGGCGGTAGCCACCATGCTGCAACGCAACGCCGAAAAACTGGGTGATATTGATGCGGTGGCAGGCGATGGCGATCACGGCATCGGGATGGAACGCGGCGTGCTGGGCGCGGTTGAAAAGGCGCGTGAGGTGGCGGCGCGAGGCGCGGGAGCCGGTACGCTGTTATGTCGTGCGGCTGATGCCTGGGCTGATAAAGCGGGTGGCACCTCCGGCGCACTGTGGGGCGTGGCGCTGACCGCCATCGGAACCGCCATCGGTGACAGCCAGACGCCGGACGCTGCGCGCATTGCCCGTGGCGTGCGGCAGGCGCAGGAAGGGATTCAGCATTTCGGCAAAGCGCGGGTCGGCGATAAGACTATGGTGGATGTGCTGGTCCCGTTCAGCGACAGCCTGAACGCCGCCGTTGCGCGCGGTAGCTCACTGACCGAGGCCTGGTGCGAAGCGGCACGGGTGGCTGATGACGCCGCGCAGGCCACGGCGCAACTGCTGCCGAAAATGGGGCGCGCCAGGCCGCTGGCTGAAAAAAGCCTCGGCACGCCCGATGCAGGCGCGATTTCGCTGGCGATGATCGTCAATACCGTGGCCGATTTGCTGAAAGATCACGCCACCGCGGATCAGGGAGCCTGAGCATGTCACAACCTGTTCTGTGGCTGGGCGTCAGCCTGAAAATGTATTTTGGCTACCAGCAAACCCTCGACTGGTGCCACGACGTTGCCGCACTGGCGCGGCGTCATCCAGCGATTCAGCGCGGCGATATCGGGCTGTTTGTGCTGCCCGCCTATCCGGCGATACCGGCGGCTGCCGCTATTTTTGCCGATACGCCGGTACGCGTTGGGGGTCAGGATGTCTGCCAGGCTGAAAACGGTGCCTGGACCGGTGAAGTCAGCGCCAGCATGTTGCAGGAGCTGGGCTGTTCGCTGGCGGAGATCGGTCACGCCGAACGCCGCCGCCATTTCCATGAAGATTCCGCGCAGATTGCCGCCAAAGTGGCGATGTCGCTCAGCCACGGCCTGACGCCGGTGTTATGCATCGGGGAAGCGCAGCAGGGGGAACCGTCACAGGCGATCGCCCTGTGCCAGCAGCAACTGTGCGAGGCGCTGTCGCTGGCACAGCAGCAGGGTCTGACCGGCACGCTCTTTTTTGCCTGGGAACCGCAGTGGGCGATTGGCGCACCGCAACCGGCACCCGAAAGCTATATCCGCGCGGTGTGTGAAGGTGTGCGTCAGTTGCCGACGCCAGCAGGCATTTCTCTGCAGGTGATCTACGGCGGCAGCGCCGGTCCGGGATTGATTCAGCGGCTTGGCGGAACCGTGGATGGTCTGTTCCTCGGCCGCTTTGCCCACGATCCTGCCGCGCTGGAGCAGATTATTGACGAGGCCAGCGCGCTGGCGGAGGAGTGTCACTCATGAGCCAGATCGGACTCAGCACCTACGCCTTTTTCTGGCGCATGTCAGAGCGGGTTCCGCAGCCGCTGACGCTGGGACAGATGCTGGAGCAGACCGCCGCACTCGATCTGTCGCTGTTCCAGATTTGCGATTATCCGGCAATTGAGAGCTGGTCGGATGCCGACCTGCAACGGTTGCGGCAGCAGGCAGATGCGCTGGGCATTACGCTGGAACTCGGCACTCGTGGACTGGAGACGGCCCATCTGCAACGCTATCTGCAGATGGCGCAACAGCTCGATGCGCATGTCGTGCGCTCGATGTTTTACACCGCCAGCCATCGCCCCTCACTGGAGCAGGCGGCGCAGCTGATCGCCGACGTGCTGCCGGACTATGCGGAGCAGCAGGTCCGGCTCTGTCTTGAGACCTACGAGCAGGTCAAAACGGCGGATCTGATGTCCGTGATTAACCGCTTTCCGTCGCCGTGGCTGGGTGTCTGTCTCGATCCGGCCAACTGCGTCGCCGGGCTGGAGTTACCTGAGCAGGTCATTGCGCAGACCGCGACGCGGGTCGGCAATCTGCATATCAAAGATTTCGCCTTTACCCGGCGTGATGGCTGGGTCGGCTTTACCTATGCCGGCTGCCCGATGGGTGAAGGCTTGCTCGATTATGACCAGATGATCGCCAGCGTGCGTCCGGCCGAACGCGGCATTAACCAGATTATTGAACACTGGCTGCCGTGGCAGGAAGACGCTGCCACCACCTGTCAGCGTGAAGCTGAGTGGACGGCGCGCAGCGTGGAATTTTTACGTAGTAAACAAAATCGGGAGTAATAATAATGAATCAACTGAAAACCCTTACTGTGATTGGCGCCGGCGGCAAGATGGGCATGCGCATTTCAGCCAACTTCCAGAAAAGTGATTACCAGGTCTTTTACTGTGAAAATTCACCCGCGGCGCAGCAGCAGGTTACTCAACAGGGCCGTGAACTGTCGGATGCCGCCTCGGTGGTGCCGTTAAGCGACGTGGTGATCCTGGCGGTGCCGGATATTGTGCTGGGTAAGGTCTCTGAAGCGGTGGTGCCGCAGATGAAGGCTGGCGCGGTGCTGTTAACGCTCGATCCGGCCGCCGCCTATGCCAATCTGATCTTCCAGCGTGACGATATTGAGTATGCGGTGGCGCATCCCTGTCATCCATCGGTATTCCTTGAGCGTTACACCAAAGAGGAGCACGCCGACGCCTTTGGCGGCATTGCCGCGATTCAGCACGTTGCCGCGGCTTATGAAGCGGGCAGCGAGGCGCAGCGCGCCGAACTTAGCAAGGTGATCAGCGTGATGTATGGCCCGGTGGAGCAGGTACACTGGGTGACGGTGACCCAACTGGCCTATCTTGAGCCGACGCTGGTTGAGACCGTCGCCTGCATGGTGGGCGCCTTTATGAAAGAAGCGCTCGATGAAACGGTGAAGCACAGTGGCGTTCCGGAAGAGGCCGCAAAAGCAATGCTCTACGGGCATATTCAGATTGCGCTGGCGGTAGCGTTCCGCGCCACTAATCCGTTCTCTGATGCCTGCATGATCGCCATGGAATATGGACGCGAGAAGATTGTGAAGCCTGACTGGAAGCAGATTTTCGATCAGAAAGAGCTGGATATCGTGATTGCCCGGATGCTGAAAATCGACGCCATTCATCGCTAATCTGTGACACCACTACCGGCTCGCCGCCTCAATGCCTGGCGAGGTGAGCCGGTTCAATGGTATAAATTCCCTCCTGAAACGCCTGTGCTTAGTCAGGTAACTCACTGCGAGACAGATAACGCATGGAAAAACACACGCCTTCTCAGGACGCTGAACTGCTGACCGAAATCGCAGTCGCCTATTATCAGGACGAAATTACCCAGGAAGAGATTGCGCGTAAGTTTGGCATTTCACGCATCAAAGTCGGACGGCTGCTGAAGCGTGCCAGGGAAGAGGGCATTGTTGAAATCAACGTGCGTTACCATCCGGTATTCAGTACCCGGCTTGAGCAGCAATTGCTTGACCGCTTTCCCCGCTTACAGCGTGCGCTGATCGCGCTCGATCTGCAGGACAATGATGAGCAGCGGCGTCAGGTGGCGGCGCTGGTCTCCTCCTGGCTGGAGCAATCGCTAAAAGAAAACTCGGTGGTGGCCGTCGGGCAAGGGCGCAACGTGGCGGCGGTGGCCGATCATCCGGGCCAGGTGCCGACGCGTAACTGTCACTTCATCAGCGGTATCGGCGGCACTCACCGTCCCGGTGATGCGATTAACGCTGACCACATCAGCCGTCGGCTGGCGAAGAAGTTTGGTGGCATCAGCGAAACGCTCTACGCTCCGGCCTATGTCGAAGATCGCTCGCTGAAAGCGGCGTTTATGCAGAACGGCACCATTAAAGAGACGCTGGATCGGGCGCGCAAAGCTGACTTCGCGCTGGTCGGCATCGGCGATATGAATGAAAACAGCTACATGGTTAAGTTAGGCTGGTTTACGCCGCACGAAATCATCGACGCCAGCCTGAATCAGGGCGTCATCGGTGATATCGCGGGCTACGACTTTTTTAATTCGCAGGGGCAGCACGTTGATACCGTGATGAACGATCGGGTGATTGGTCTGAGCATTGATGAACTGCGCAAGATCCCGTGCGTGATTGCCATCGCCTCGGAGAACACCAAAGCGATGGCGATTCTGGGCGCGTTACGCACCGGCGCTATCGACATCATTGCCACCACGGCGCAGAACATCCGCACCCTGCTGAACATGACGCAGAAAGCGGAGTAGCCGCCGCGCAGGCACGCAGCCTCTGCGGCGACGTGCCTGAGCCGTTACTCTTCCTGCAGCGAGTAGGGCAGCGGCTGAATGGTCAGATGACCGCCTTCATCACCCTCAACCCGCAGCACGCTCTCCGGCTCCAGATCGTTATTCATCACCACCTGTACCCAGCTGACACCGTCATCCAGCTGCACCGCCGTCAGCACGCTGCCGGTACGTCGCCAGCGCTCACCCATCCGGAGTTCCAGCGCCGCATTGGCTGCCGGCAGATGGCTGGCCTGTCCCGCCAGCCAGTAGAGTGCGCGTTTGTTCGCGCCACGGTATTTGGCCCGCGCCACCATCTCCTGACCGGTGTAGCAGCCTTTTTTAAAGCTGATGGCGTCCAGCGCCTGCAGGTTGGTAGCCTGGGGAATAAACTGCACGCTGGTGGCGGGATCAATCACCGGAATGCCGGCTTCAATCTCCAGCGCCAGCCACTGCTGGCTGTCATTGAACTCGGCATCATCCGCCAGTTTCTGCTGCAGCGATTCCGCCTGGGCCAGCGAGGTCACGATCAGGAAACGCTCTGCCGGATGCGCAAACCACAGCAGCGTGGTTTCTCCCTGCTGCACCACCGGGGTTTCGCTGTCGGGCAACTGTTCAAACAGGTTGGCCAGCGCGGCGCGCGCCTGGAAACCGGCCACGCCCAGCAACACGGCCTCATCATCGGCCGCCAGCGTCACTTTCGAGAACACCGCATATTTCTTTAATTCGCTCAGCTGAGTGTCGCGCAGTTCACGACGCACCAGATAGGCATAACCTTCGCCGCGATGGAACAGGCGCAGGTTGCTCCACATCTTGCCTTTGGCATCACAGTGAGCGGCGGGCAGATGGTGAGCGGCATCCAGCGCGGCCACGTCCAGCGTCAGCTGACCCTGCAGGTAGGCGGTGCTGTCGGGGCCGAAGACGGAAACCAGCGCCCAGGCATCCAGTGACATCAGCGTTAACGGCAGACGGGACGAGGCAACAGGCTGGCGCGGCGGTAAAGTAAAGGTTGGCATGGAGATATCCTGATTAAGAAGGTTCATCCGAAACAATATCCTCAATGTTAAAAGAGCCGACTGGCAATGCAACCTGTTTACTGAACACGGCGCACAAATCGCGTGATAACCCTGAAAAAAGGCGGCCTGATGTGCGGCAGATCGCACAGCAGGCTGCGCTTCGCCTGCAGTCTGCGACAATCCAGGTTACACTAGCCGCCATGTGGTGAACTGTGGAAACTGACGCATGGATATCAATGATAAATCACGGATTCAGTGGGCCTGCCGCCGCGGCATGCTGGAGCTGGATGTGGCTATTATGCCGTTCTTTAAATATGAATATGACAGCCTGAACGACACCGATAAGCAGGTGTTTATCGCGCTGCTCAGGAGCGACGATCCCGACCTGTTTAACTGGCTGATGAACCACGGCGAGCCCAGCGATCCTGAGCTGAAGCGGATGGTTAACCTGATTCAGCAGCGCAACCGTGAACGCGGCCCGGTGGCAATGTAATCTGCAGCCGTCCCGCCTGGCGCCTATCCTGCTGGGCGTGTGGCTGGTGGTGGCGCTCTCCGGCGTGCTGCTGCTGCCCGTCAGCGGAGGGTTGATTAAGCTGACGATAGCGGGATTAGTGCTGGCGGAAGGCGGGCGCCATCATCGACGGCTCCGTCAGCGGCGTGGTTCGCTTCAGCGCGAGAGTGCGCAAATCTGGTGCTGGCAGGGCGAACGCTGGCGGCCGACTCAGCCGCTGCGCTGGATGCCGTTTGGCGTGTTATGGGTGGCGAAAAGCGAGCGGGGCAGAACCCTGCGCTTATGGCTGATGCAGGACATGATGCCGCCGGGTGAATGGCGGGCGTTGCGCGCCCGCTGTTTCAGCGAGGCGCAGAGTGAATGAGCGCTGAAGCGGCTTTACCCGCTAAAGCCGCTCACCGGATAGGGCCGTTTAGCGATTACAGCAGTTCGGCGGTCTCGGTTAATATCTGCTCACACCACTGTTCGACGCGTTCGTCGGTGACCTCAAACTGGTTCACATCGTCGAGCGCCAGACCGACAAACTGCTGGCCGTCGGCAGTGAGCGGTTTCGGGCTGGTGAACTCATATCCTGCCAGCGGCCAGTAACCGACAAAGCGCACGCCCATCGGCTGCAACAACTCATGCAGCATACCCAGCGCATCCAGGAACCATTCACCGTAGCCAATCTGGTCGCCCATGCCGTACAGCGCCACAATCTTGTTGCGCAGATTCAGGGTCGACAGTTGTGACCAGATCGCCTCCCAGTCTTCCTGTAACTCGCCGAAATCCCAGGTCGGAATCCCCAGGATCAGCAGATCGTACTGCTCCATCAGGCGCGGATCGTCATCTTTCACGTTGTGCAGGGTGACGAGCTCTTCGCCAATAAAATCGCGAATTTTCTCCGCTACGATTTCGGTGTAACAGGTACTGGAACCGTAAAAAAGACCGATTTTCATGCAGATAACACTCTGTAAAGACTGACTTTGGCGCAATTGTACCAGAAGCGCCGCTGAATCAGGCATAATGAGCATGATTTTACAGCGAACGGCGGGGATAACGTGCAAGACAGCGAACTGACTGAACAGTTTCTCGATGCGCTCTGGATTGAGCGGAATCTGGCGCAGAATACGCTCTCCTCTTATCGCCAGGATCTCCAGACGCTGACCAGCTGGCTGGCGCATCATAATCTGACGCTGCTCAGCGTGATGCCGCTGGATCTGCAGCAGTTTCTGGCCGAGCGGCTGGAAGGTGGCTACAAGGCGACCAGTTCCGCCCGGCTGCTCAGCGCCATGCGCCGCCTGTTTCAATATCTTTACCGCGAGAAGCTCCGGCCTGACGATCCCAGCGCGCTGTTATCGGCACCGAAACTGCCGCAGCGACTGCCGAAGGATCTCAGCGAGGCGCAGGTGGAGCGGCTGCTGCAGGCACCGAACATCGACATCCCGCTTGAGCTGCGCGACAAAGCGATGCTGGAGTTACTCTACGCCACCGGTTTGCGCGTTTCTGAGCTGGTGGGCCTGACGCTGAGTGATATCAGCCTGCGGCAGGGCGTGGTGCGGGTCATCGGTAAAGGCGATAAAGAGCGACTGGTGCCGTTAGGTGAAGAAGCGGTTTACTGGCTGGAGCACTATCTGGAGCATGGACGGCCGTGGTTACTCAACGGACAGACGCTGGATGTGATGTTTCCAAGCAATCGGGCGCAGCAGATGACGCGGCAGACCTTCTGGCACCGCATCAAGCATTACGCCACGCTGGCCGGTATCGACAGTGAAAAATTGTCGCCGCATGTGATGCGCCATGCGTTTGCTACCCATCTGCTGAACCACGGTGCCGATCTGCGTGTCGTACAGATGTTGCTGGGACACAGCGATCTCTCCACCACCCAAATTTATACGCATGTCGCCACCGAGCGCCTGCGTCAGTTGCATCAACAACATCATCCGCGGGCCTGATCTGCGGAAATAAGGAAAGAGATGAACAAGCATTTTGCCATGCTGGCGCTGTTAGCCAGCGCCTTTTCCGGTCTGGCACAGGCCGATGACAGCGCCATTCAGCAATCATTAAAAAAGCTCGGCTTAAATCAGACTGAGATTTCCCCGTCACCGCTGCCGGGCTTCAAAACCGTGCTGTCGGAGAGCGGCGTGCTCTACGTAACCGATGATGGCAAACATATGATTCAGGGACCGCTGTATGACGTCAGCGGCGCACAGCCTGTCAACGTGACCAATCAGCTGCTCGACAAAAAAGTCGAGGCGCTGGTGCCGGAGATGATCGTCTACAAAGCACCAAAAGAGCAGCATGTGGTGACGGTGTTTACCGACATTACCTGTGGCTACTGCCGCAAGCTGCATGAGCAGATGGCAGACTACAATGCGCTGGGGATCACCGTACGCTATCTGGCGTTCCCGCGTGAAGGGCTGCATGGCCAGATTGAAACTGCGATGAAAGCGATCTGGTGCAGCGCCGATCGTAACAAAGCCTTTGATGAGGCGATGAAGGGCGATGCGCCGAAGATGGCCGCGCCAGACAGCTGCAAAATCAATATTGAACAGCACTACAAGCTCGGAGTGCTGTTTGGCATTCAGGGCACGCCAGCCATCCTGACCGACAGCGGCATGATGATCCCGGGCTATCAGGGTCCGCAGGAGCTGAAGCAGGTACTGGATAATCAAAAGCGTGGTGGTTAATCGGTGGTAAAAAACGAAGTGGAACTGCGTCGTCGTGAGGTGACGGTTGAGGATGCGCTGCCGGCGACCCTGCCGCCGTTGCTGAAACGTCTTTATCTGCAACGCGGAGTACGGGACGCGGCGGAGCTGGAGCGCGGCGCGAAAAACCTGCTGCCGTTCCAGGCGCTGAGCGGCATTGATAGCGCAGTGACGTTGCTGCATCAGGCGCTGCTCGATGGTCGCCGCATTATGGTGGTCGGCGATTTTGATGCCGATGGCGCGACCAGCACCGCGCTGACGGTGATGGCGCTGCGCAGCATGGGCGGCAGCAATGTGCAGTATCTGGTGCCGAACCGCTTCGAAGATGGGTATGGGCTTAGCCCGGAAGTGGTTGAGCAGGCGCGCGCGCGCGGTGCGGCGATGATCCTGACGGTGGATAACGGGATTTCGTCCCATGCCGGGGTTGAATGCGCGCACCAGCACGGTATTCCGGTGCTGATCACCGATCACCACCTGCCGGGAGAAACCTTGCCGGCCGCCGAAGCGATCGTTAATCCCAACCTCGCCGACTGCAACTTCCCCTCGCGCGCACTGGCAGGCGTCGGCGTCGCGTTTTATCTGATGCTGGCGCTGCGTGCGCATCTGCGCACCCTGGGCTGGTTCGGCGCAACCCGCAGCGAACCTAATCTGGCGGAGCTGCTGGATCTGGTGGCGCTGGGCACGGTGGCTGATGTGGTGCCGCTCGACGTCAATAACCGCATTCTGGTGTGGCAGGGACTGAGCCGGATTCGCGCCGGTAAATGCCGTCCCGGCATTCGTGCGCTGCTGGAGATCGCCAACCGCGATGCGCGCCAGCTGGCGGCCAGCGATCTGGGCTTTGCGCTTGGCCCACGGCTTAATGCCGCCGGGCGACTGGATGACATGTCGGTCGGGGTGGCGTTACTGATGACTGACGATCTCAGCCAGGCGCGGATGTTAGCCAGCGAACTGGATGCGCTGAATCAGACGCGCAAAGAGATCGAGCAGGGGATGCAGAGCGAAGCGCTGGCACTGTGTCAGGCGCTGGAGCGTGAGCAGAGCGACCTGCCGCTGGGGCTGGCGTTTTATCATCCGGAGTGGCATCAGGGCGTGGTCGGGATTCTGGCTTCACGCCTGAAAGAGCGCTTTCACCGTCCGGTCATCGCTTTTGCGCCCGCCGGTGACGGGACGCTGAAAGGGTCCGGCCGCTCGATTGCCGGTCTGCATCTGCGCGATGCGCTGGAACGGCTTGATACCCTCAATCCGGGCCTGATGCTGAAGTTTGGCGGTCATGCGATGGCGGCGGGCCTGTCGCTGGAAACGGAACGCTATGAGGAGTTCCGCCAGCGTTTTGCCGAACTGGTCGGCGAATGGCTGGATGGCGAATCCCTGCAGGGCATTATCTGGTCCGATGGCGCGCTGCAGCCGCAGGAATTTTCCCTGCAGACCGCCGAGATGCTGCGTGAAGCAGGTCCCTGGGGCCAGGCGTTCCCGGAGCCCGCTTTCGATGGCAAATTTAAGCTATTGCAGCAGCGGCTGGTGGGTGAACGCCATCTGAAAGTGATGGTGGAGCCGCTGGGCGGCGGCCCGCTGATCGATGGCATCGCCTTTAATGTGGATACCACTCTCTGGCCCGACACCAGCGTGCGTCAGGTTGAACTGGCCTACAAGCTGGATATCAACGAATATCGCGGCAACCGCTCGGTGCAGCTGATCATCGATCATCTCTGGCCGGTTAACTGACCTTAACCGACAGTCGCGCCTCGTCTGCGGGTGAAGAGGCGCGACACCTGCCCGGCATCGTGTCGCCGTTCCTGCTTTCCCTCCACCGATGCACGGTACGCCATACCGTTAATCCCCGCCGCGCCGCCACCGCATCAGCGCTACAAACTGTCGTCAGTTTCGGGTAAACTTATCCGTTAATTTTCCTCTCCATCGAACGCAAAAAAGACGCTAAAGCCATGTTTGAAATCAACCCGGTCAAAAACCGTATTCAGGACCTCAGTGAGCGCAGCGACGTTCTTCGGGGGTATCTTTGACTACGATGCCAAGAAAGA
>Ga0302349_1000914_pt1 | contig 27750 bp, 28 predicted proteins | sample PhyAR1_FD_202176 | JGI IMG/M metagenome (GOLD analysis project Ga0302349, IMG submission 202176) | Leaf surface microbial communities from alfalfa plants in UC Gill Tract Community Farm, Albany, California, United States - DLSL A.R1... | ecosystem: Host-associated > Plants > Phyllosphere >...
CGACAGGTATAATCCACAACGTTTCCGCATCCCCTTCAGTGCCGAAGTGGCGAAATCGGTAGACGCAGTTGATTCAAAATCAACCGTAGAAATACGTGCCGGTTCGAGTCCGGCCTTCGGCACCAAGACTCATCTAACCTATTGTTTTAAAACAATTTAATTCATAATCTTGCTTGAAATCGCGTAGCCCCTCTTACAAAAGGGTATACGAGGTGATGTCTCAGCGATATAAACTCTATCGTCGAACGAGCGGCATTTATGTTGTCCGCATTAGCGTTCCCCAACGTTTTCGTCGATACGCAGGACAGTGTGAGATTCACACTTCAACAGGCACTCACGATCTTCATGAAGCAAAGCAGAAGTCCGCGCTCCTGTTGGCGGTCTGGTATCAGACCTTACAAGAGTATGAACAATTGGATTATCGAACTTTAAGTGACTGCGCCCCACTGCTTGCTGGTGAGGGTATGATCTCGATTTCTAACTTTGCTCAGTCAATCGAGTTGCCTGTATCGCAATTGATTCGAGAGGTGATTAATCGTAACCTCCCGGTATTCTGGCTGGCGACTGGTCAGTTCGGTTTCTATGTTGATGAATTTAATGCAGTAGAGCGGGAACCCGGTGCAAAACGAGAAAAACAGTCTGATGATGAAAAGGATCAACCTAAAGAAGTCATCATTCTCAATAGCGCGTTTGAGCTGGGTATCGAGAGCTTCGCAAATGGTTATCTCCGCCCCTTCAATCCCCGGCATACTTTAGATTGTCTGTTGAGCGCTGGAGTATCCGAAGGAGAGGCTGCATTTCGAACTAGTGGTGATAACCAAAGTGGAGGTTGGTTCTTCGATTTACCCGGCGTAGATATAACTGCTGATAGCCTGTTGATTAGCAAAGTTCATGCTGAAGGCCTTCGACTTACATGGCTGGTTAAGACCACGCCACCAGCAGTTAGCATTCACCCTGCAGTGCCTCTTGTCGCTCCTGTTATCGCTAACGAATATGTTCACCGCAAACATTACAATGAAAACTTGTCATGGCTTCGTGAAGAGTATTTGAAACATCGGCGTAAGGGCAAGGTATCAGAAGCGGCGCTCCGCGATATTCGCTATTACTTCGATTTGATGATTGAAGTGATGAGGGATATTCAATTGGAAGATTTCGACCGTGATTTCCTCCGGGCTTATGAGAGCAAGTTGCGCACAATTCCTGCTAACCGTAATTTGATGAAAGGTAAGCACGGGGTTAAAACGCTGGATGAGTTAATCGCCAAAGCGGCAGAATGTGGCGATAAACTGATGACAGAAGAGTCTGTCAAAAAGTATATCAACGGCCTTTATGGTGCAATGGAGTGGGCTGTTGATGATGGTAAGTTTCTGAAATCGCCATGCGACAACTTTTTCCCTCCCGATGATAAAGGTGAGCGAGAGCAGGATCACACTGACATATTTGAACCGCATGAAATTAAGGCAATTTTTTCGCAACCGTGGTTTGTGGCTGGAACTGTTGAACGTAATGCGCAAGGGCGATTCCATCAATATTGCCCGTTTCACTATTGGGCGCCGTTGTTGGGCTTGATGACGGGGGCAAGGGTTAACGAGATTGCACAGTTAATGCTGGATGATGTTCTGGCAGATGACGGCGTTTATTACCTGAACCTTGAAAGCGATAGCGAAAACGGAAAGAAACTAAAAAACGCCAATTCCCGCCGCAAGATTCCGGTTCATTCTACGCTGATTAAACTCGGTTTTATCGTGTATGTGGATGCGTTGAAAGCTGCCGGGTATGACCGTCTTTTTCCCGAGCTTAAACCACATAAAACCAAAGGCTATGGTAGGCCAGTTTCCGCATGGTTCAATGAATCATTGCTTGCGGGTCGATTAAAACTTGAAAGAGACAGAAGCAAATCTTTCCACTCTTTCCGGCATTCTGTTTCAACTTTGCTTAAAGAGAAGGATGTTAGTTCGGAACTGCGTGGGCAGCTACTTGGGCATGTGCGCGGCAAAACAGAAACTGAAGTGCGATACAGCAAAGATTTAAAACCGGTTCACATGGTTGAGGTTGTCGAAAAGATTGATTTTTCTTTGCCCGAGATAGCGAGATTCAACATTCCTGATGGGCTGGATGCTGTAAGAGATGCGCTGCGAAGAAAGCGTGGCAAACAAACAGGTTGAGTCAGTTACTATTCAGTTGAGTGATGCTCTTGAATGCGCTGGGACGCTTCCTGGCGCATTTTTTATTAAAGGTCGTGGATTTAATAGTGCCAAATTTGGAGACGCTTAAAATGCGTCTGGTGAGACTTGATTTGCATTAGCTCAGAATTGATCTGACGGTTTTCTCTGACAGCATACAATCAAGTCTAACAGTCCGCCTTGAGCGAAGAGCGGAAGTGAATCTGGAATACAATCTAAGGTTATGATATGTCTAACTAACAGGCCACCATAAACTAGTTAGCGCTGGAAGTGTGTCTCAACTGGTTTTACAGTTCAAAATGTGCTTGTATAGTGCGCTCAAAAAGGAGGGCATATGTCAAATGATGCTTTGATGATTGCAAGTGCTATTTTAAATTTGCAGCAGGAGTCGAGTAATTTTAAGGATTATATTTTTCCTGCATTGACTACTTCAGGTTCTGTGTTACTCGGTTACTTAATGGCTAATAATACATTTGCCAAACAGGAAATCATTAAGTCAGAGATAGCGCGAGTCAATGATTTTAATAAATTCCTAGTAGCAATCGATAGTGGTATGCAAACTCTGATAGCAATAAAAAACACATATATGGGTCGAATAAATTCTAACCCTATTGAAAGGGCTTTAAGTATACCTACAATTAGCTGTTATTTTTCACCGCCGCCAGATGTTACATTGATTATTTTTTTAGCAAAGGCTAATGAATACAATGCGTCTCGTGCATTTTTTGAGACATGGAATAACCTTCCTCGCGTGAATGCTATGTTAGGTAACTTTCAAAACCTTCATGATAAAATAAATCATCGCAATACTGTGTTATCTCAATTGCGTGAATTCTATCAAATAGATGATCAGGGACGTAGTGTTATGAACATCGGAACATTAACTCCTGAACAGTTTAAAGTCTTGAAAACAGCAGTGGACCTAACGGAAGGCGTATTATGTTTGGTTGAGGGGTTACTTAAAGAGTATTATTCTTGTTTAAAGAATATACCCAGTGCGGCAAAGTTATCTATAAATGAAAAAGTAACAAAAAAACATGTTGAAATATTAACCTATTCAAACCCATCACCTCAATTTCAAAAATCATTTTCCTCCATTCCAAATGTGGATATTTCAGCTCTAGCTTTCATACTTGGCGTTTCAGAAGAAGTTGCAAAAGCATCATTCATTACAGGTTATGAAAAAGTTCCGGTTGTTTTTTAGCTAATGTTAAATGAGTTAAAACTCTTCAATGCTCAAAATCGACATAGATGAGTCCGCTCTTGGCACAAAGCTGCCTGTCAGATTAGGTTTGGCTATCTGCCTTAGCTGTTTTAGGTCAAATCTAAGCTAATACACTTGATTACCTACGATTGCACCCGCAACCCGTCAACGCTTTCCGGTGGCAGGCTTATCACTGTTTTAATGCTTGTCTCGATGCTGCCAATGATGTCTTGGCGTGGGCCGTTCCGCCAATCAGCGCTTGCGTAGAAAGAATCTAGAACCATAGCCATGCTTTCTTGGTTGTTAAAAGCACGAATAAGGTAGTAGCAATCGGAATCATGCAGGGAGTTACCAAACGATACTACATCGATCCCGTGGCGTTGGTGTAGAGGAACGCTGATTTCCCGCATGATTGTGTGAAAAATGGTTCCGGTGCCTTTAAGTAAGGTGTATTGCAGTATTTCGACGGTTCGTTCCATTAATGCTGTCCCCAATTGAGTGCCATCCCTTCGCTTTCGGGGCGAACGCTTTTAAACCCGAATTTTTCATATAGCTCCGGGACATCTGCGATCAAGGTAATGTATGCTCCTGCGGGTGCATGTTGTCCAAGCCAGGACATTAAAGCTTCCATGATTTTCCGGCCCAGCCCTTTCCCCTGATGTTCTGGATCGACCGCAACCTCTACGATTTCGAAGTTGAGCGCGCCATCACCGACAATTCTCCCCATCCCGACAATGAGTCCCGAATATTCAATGTATACGCCATGAAAAGTTCTTGGAAGTGCATGTTTTGCAGCTTCAGGAGAGCGGGGTGTTAAACCGGATATGATGCGCAAGCGGCAAAAATCTTCTGCGGGTGGAACCGCGTCAACCAGATCGTATTTTGATTCCATATTCAGCCTCAGTGTCAAGAATTACTTTTTTTAGCACTAACATGAGCATCTATGCAATCTTCAGGAATTTGGGCTGAAAGCATATTGCCTCGATAAGGAGAAGCCTGTTATTGCCGAAGTTTTTTAACGCAATACCTTAAAGGGCAGTTTGCAAACCTAGGATCTCCACTTTTTCGCGCGACAATTGTTCCTGTAGCTTTCGTTGTATGGTAGAGAAACGTAACCCTAATTAATTATAAACAATTAAAAAACCCCGTATAAACTACGGGGTATGGCAGGTTTCTTTTTATTAAAGCATTTACTATAGACGTTCGCTCTCCCAAGCATGGCTCGTGCTTAACTTCCCGTGTTCACTAGCTTTTACATGAATCATAAATCTCGAGCCGATAGGGCTGTTAGTTATTTCTTGTGAGCATCTTGTGACTTTTGTTCCCTGAGGAAAAAGTTGGCTGTGATCAACAATAACTTCATTTTTACCATTTGCACCGGCAGACACAATCACTGTAATGCGCGGGTGTTTACTATAGCCTTCTTTAGAAGGGCTAATATCTTTTATAAAACTAACCACACCCTCTGTTCGATAAAGAGAAAGTGTTCTTAAGCTTCGCATTAAACTTATTTTAGAAAAAAGAGGGAGGTTTTCAGATTTCAGTTCCGCTGGTTTCTTGGTTATTATGCCAAACTCAACTTTATAATTACCACTATCTATCACGCGGTTGAAACTATCCAAATCTTTACCTTGAATATTTTCCTCGATTAATGACTTAAGTTTTTCTTTGCTGCTCTTTTCCAAAATGAGTAATTCTATAGAATTGACACCTTGATTGAAAAGATGGCTAAGTTGAGATGATCTTGAAGATATTTTTATATGATGAAAAATACAGTAATTATCCTGGTAACTTATTAAATCGCATGGTTCTATTTGTGAGTATCCATCGGGACTTATGTCTTTCTGATCTAAACATATATGGCATGCTGAGTTGTTTGCCACATCTTCATTATAGTTCTCTTCACTATAGTTTCTTATGTCATCCTTAATGTTGTCATGATCATATGAGGGAAGTTTGCTATCTTCACACCTTGCATCTATATAATCTTTCAAACTCTGCAAATATTCTTGGTCAACTTTATACCATTCACCTTCGCAGAGATGGTAAACAACTTCCTCGTTATCAAAGTGAATATCATAGATAAAACTTCTGTAAATGTTATATGCTTTCGTTATAACACCTTCTTCATTGCAGAGGTTAAGCGAGAAATCTTTGATTTTGTCTATATTGAACGTATTTAAGTCAACTTCTCCTAAATAGTCATAAAACTCTTCAAGACTAATGTCAGTATATATTGGGGATATGCCTTTCCTTCCTTTAAAGGAGCAGTAAATATTATCACTATAATCCACGATGTCCGGGATTGATAAGGCTAATTCATTGTTTTTATTAATGAAAGCATCTAAAAGAGAATCATCAAGACGCTTAATTTTAATAGGGTCTTTTTCTGGCGTTATTTTTTGTATGTTAGGGAAAGACTCTAAGTATTCATCACTGGAATATAAATCTAGTAGTTGGTCGCACAATCCGGTAAGTTGTTCTGGCTCGACTTTAAGTCCAACTTTTAAGCTGGTTGAACCAGTCGCATTTTTGAAGAGATCAATATATTGTGGTTTTACTTTTCCTGTCAGGCTTTTTAATATCTCGCTATTACTATCAAAATCTAAATAGGTTAAGTCAGACATAACAGGGACTTGCATTCTTTTCCTTCTTGATGCTCCGGGATCGACTATATCAGCGCTTTTTAACTCATTAGGTTCAAGGCTGTTTAAAGTAACTTTTAAGCCAAAATCATACTCGTAGGAAACATCTAGCAAGTTGTGATAAATATGGCCAAAAGTTAGAGCAAAACATCGATCTCTTACCGGAAGAAAAATTAATGCCCCTTTGTTTTCTTGTTTTAAATTTCCACCAATTGAGAAGTAGTCAACCCACCAAGGGGTTGTTCTAACCCTATCGGAAATAAACAAGGTTGCGCCTTGTGGGAGATTTAGAGCCTGAAAGCCACCGATAAGTTGATGGTTCAGCTTAAGGGAGTTCTGTGCATTGTAGCCAGCTTTAAGCAAAAAAATAGAAAAAGACCTTGTCTTCATATCATTTTAGCCCTTTGAGAGGTAAGCAGTTATGAAGTTACTCGCATTTGAGAAAAGGTTAAATTTTAACCCGTGCTATTCGTGATATAGGTCAAACATATCGCCACCTAACGACTCTGTTAACCTATTGAGTCTGAGCGTAGTGCTTGACTATAGTGCAGTATCGTTTCAAATACTCATGATGGTTCTCTACTTGTTTTTCCATATAGAGAAGGTTAAATGGTGATGCTAAAACGCGTCTGGTGACCTACGGTTGTATCCGCAAGACTCCTCAGACGCGCTAGGAAGCTATGTGGCGCGTTGTTGACTAAGGGGTATGAAATTGTAGTGCGGAATTTGCGGCGCTCTCATAGAGTTGCTAGCGTAGCCAAGTGAAACAGGATGCTTTCGAATGGAATAAAAATGCCGTGTGATAACCTGTCATAACTATCATTATGCACCCACATATAATCCCGGCTATAGAAAGCTCAAAAACTTATCCGGCAAGTTTTTGAGCTGATGGCTGTTACCAGTCTTTTGCAGCAGAGCTACTTTCAGTCACGATCTCGCGTTTGTATTGTTCCACAATATCATTCAACGCTTTTTTGGCTTTTGCTTGTCCACCAACAGTCATATTTGGCGAATCTATGGCAGGGAACGCAATCCCGCTGGTTACATGGGCCGGACGATAAATGTGGATATCATCAAAGGTGATGCGAGCTTTATCATCCTTTGTGTCGATTTTCATAGTGAATTTATATCGAACATCTTCATTAGCTAAGCAATCATTAAAACCGTCACATGGGTATTTAACATTCCCCTTGCCAACAATCGAACCTTCTTCTTTATCGGCATATTGGATTACGCTGTTAGAATCAGTGAAGACCTTTGCAACCCAAATTTTGGAACTACTGTAAAGTGCATCCTTTTTAACCCCGGGAACGTTAACAACACTGACTATACTACCCAGCGGTTGTTTAGCTGCTTCCATATCTGGTGAGGTCACACAACCTGTCAACACAGTAATACTGGATACAACCAAACTGGCTAAAACAGTTTTCATCATTACTTTTTTCATTCGATTTGTCCTTATCGCATTTTTATTAAGTGCAGTATGTAAATATGGTGCGGAATGAAGTTGGTTTCTCAAAACCGCAGGACAGGTCTCGCTTTTCTATTATCACCCGTAGTGGATATAGGCAAAAACAGCGACAGCAACGAGCGCGCCAAAACGTAATAACCCATTACGATGCTTGGTTAACCACTTCCGCTCGTAACGCAACGGCGTGTAGAAAGGTGTTACCCATTTAAGAAACTCTGCATTGAGGTTGTCCAAAGACTCTTTGGGCCCTTTAAGATTGCTGCCGACAATGTATTGGCGTCTTATCAAATCGATACGGCAGTTACCGATGTGTTCCCTTTCAGTTGTAAGCTCCGATTCATCAACGAAATCAAAGGACTCTACGAGAATTTGGTGTGCTGCCTGAAGATCTTTATGGGTGACAAAAGCATCACAGGTGATCAGGTCGCCTTGAGAGGTGAATGTCAGGAGATCAATCCCGTGAGTTGCTTGTAAATTATCGATTAGTTGTTGTCTGATGGCTCTATCAAATGGTCGGATGTATCCCCATTTCGGATCGATATCTCGACCATACTCCTCATAGCTGAAAAACTCGCCTTCAAGGGAGATCCCACCCCAATCAAAGCGCACATAACAATCCGGTTGGGCTTGGTAATGATTGGATACGGGCATAAGCTTCCTTGAGAAAGGAGATCAGAAAAATCCTAAGTGGTTAATTGAACTATGCGGGAGAGAATTTTTCAACAATGTTTATCTGCAAGTATAAGGATGATTTTGCCACCACCGAAGTTTTTGGACGCAATGCCTGAGAGGGGGACTTCCAAACCTAGGAGATCCACTTTCCCGCACCAAACTTATCCGGCTGCATTTGCACCGCGAACCCGATGTCGTGTCACAACGTTTGGTTCGTGTTTGATTGAAGGAAACAGTAACCGACAAACACCGATAGCTAAGACATGTAATCTGACAGTTGAGTTGTTATATATACAGTTATTAAGAGAGCTGTATCCAGACCAGTAGGAATGCGGCCTCTTTCCTGCTGATTGTCACTTTTTTTTGGAATAACGAAAGGGGGGCGGCTTAAACGTGGAGGCGCCGTAGAGCACCCTTAACGGCGTTTTGCAGATCGCTAACAACCGCCAGATGCGAGCTTTCTTTCCGCAGGCGCTTGTCAACGTTAACCATCATCCAGCTACGTTTATCCCTACGTCCGATGTTATTGAAAGAATGCAACCCGCGCTCGGCTGTTGCGTCGTTCACCTTACGAACTGCGTTGACAGCGGTAAACCGGAACAAATCACCGTCAGCCATCATTTCAGGCTCAATTGGTTTGCGAAATTTGAACAGGTGAGCGAGGGTTTCAAATCGAAAGCGCTGTATGTCGCTAAGATGGTGAAGAGAGTAGTGAGTGAGCGCAGCACCTTTTAACGTGACTTCAACACGAGCGCGTTGCTCTTCTAAAGGTAGTTTCTGATCGTTGTCAGTGCGTTTGTGATAGACCTGCCACGAGATGTTGTCCCACTTGTTACCTGTCCTGAAGTTTCGATATGGAGTGATACGTGTTCCGGGGAAAAGGTAGACATTTTTCCACGAAGCGGGATTGAATTGCCTTGGTCGGGTTCCGTTACTAAACAGGCTTGTCTGAAGCCGATAGGTCATTGCTCGTGTCGCTGATACTGACCGTTGTTTATGCCAGAAATCGCAGAAAACTTCGACTCCCACGATTTGTGGCTCACACGCAAATGGGAAACGGTTTTGCAATTGCTTGAGTGCAGCTTCCAGCTTCCCGCCATGGTTTGCCAGTAGATCACGGAAGCAAATCCGAAAAGTATCGTTAGTGCTGCTTATCGTAGGTTTTACCCACGTTTTAACGTTGTTGTCGGGACGGGGGGCGCATGATGACAACTTTGAGATACGTAGACCGCAGGGTTTAACCCAGAGTTTTAAACCGGTGATTTTAAGTAATTCATCCTGAACGTAGCGATGCTGGGTCAGTCTGGAGAAGCTGATCTTTAAGTCCAGCCAATCGATCCCGGCTGAAACCTTAAAGGATTTGCGGTCTGCTTCAGCAGCTACGTATTTTCGACTCTTCATAGTGCGACCTTATTGAAGGGAACTTCAAACCGGCATCAGGGTCGTTCGAACTGAGCAGATTTGAGAACATTTCGAGCACGGTAGCACAACGGTTTTACGATAAAAACCTTATTTATCAATATACTGAGTTCATATTCTGAACGCAGTAGTCGTTGCTAACTTAAGGGTATGAGAACACTGTCATTTTTCATATACAGAGGATGTTTGGGTTCACCTGTGGCGTTTAAGACAAAGCACATTGTGGTTTCTGGTAGCAACTGTCGGACTACTGTTGAGCGCTTGAGATGTCTGCCTTCGTTGCCCCATGCCGCCACTACCAGACCGGCACCGGCAATAAGCCTTATCAGATGGCTATCGTTATCTATACCAATGGGATCAGGTGCTTTCATCATTTCATGTCGCTGGGTATGAACGAACGCGAACAGGTTGGCCATGTATACCCCGCCGTAGCCCCAGTTTTTGGCAAACGATATGCAGCGGCTCAAGGTGCGATCATCGTTCTCAGCATCGGCATATGAAGGGTTTAGCCCGATGAAAAGGGCATATGGTTTTGATTCGTCCCAGACTCGTGATAACGAGTAGCGATACTGGCCGCACGGTGAAAAAATCGCGTCTTTAATCATTCCAGTTGTCCTTATGAAGTGATGGTTTCAGCCTAACATTTCTTTATCCGTTTTAAGCGCCAACAAACGACCGTTTTCCGGCATCCTCCAACCGCACGCTTTCACACTGTTGGAAAATTAGCCTTGGCTTTTCCGGCAGGCCATCCTATTTTCATCACCGTTTTCTGGCAGGGGCCGGATGAGGAGATGACTATGGCTATTTTTGGCTACGGGCGTGTTTCGACATCCCAGCAGGATACTGAGAACCAGCGCATGGAACTTGAACAAGCTGGGTGGACGTTCGACTTTTGGTTTTCTGATGTAGTCAGCGGAAAGGTTCCTGCGGTGCAACGCAAAGCGTTTTTTGAAATGCTCTGCAAAATCCGCGATGGGGAAACGTTGGTAGTTGCAAAGCTGGACCGCCTCGGGCGTGATGCAATTGACGTTCTGCAAACTGTCAGGACGTTGGCTGACCGAAACATCAAGGTTATTGTCCATCAGCTTGGCACCACTGATCTCACCTCTGCTGCCGGTAAGCTCCTGTTGTCGATGCTAGCAGCGGTTGCGGAGATGGAACGTGACCTGCTGATTGAACGGACTAATGCGGGGCTGTTACGGGCAAAAGCTGAAGGCAGGAAATTGGGCAGGCCTGCTAAAATCGCACCGGAAGCTCGTGGAGCGATTTTAGACAAAAGGGCCGCTGGGGTTAGTGTTAGCGCATTGGCTCGTGAATACGGTGTTTCAAGAGCGACGCTTGCTGCATTACTGAATAAGGGTTACTGATATACTTAAAACATGCTCTAACACTTTGCAGATACGAGCAATACTTGGTAAAACAGCACACTTTCCGCCAGAATCGGATTTTTGAGGTCCTGGCAACAGCTAATTGCTGAGAACATTTCAGTAAACTGTTTAACTCGCTATCAGCCGAACACTGATTTGTATAGAAATGCTACCCTCGTTCATACTATCAAAAATAAATTACTTTTGATGCCAGCCAGGTTGGTCATTCTCAAATACCTCAGCCTCGGGGAATATTTTAGTCAATGGGATAACATATTTGACCAGATCATGGGTAAAAAAGTCATCCGCAGTTTCATCTACCATCCACGCAGAGTTCTCATCTATGCGTGGCACGAGATAATGAACATTCAGGCGGACTATTTTAGATTTTTGCTCAAAATTTACTATGGCAGCATAGTTTTTTTCCCTTCGTTTATCGGCAACATCCTTTTGAATATCTACATCCAAAGCTATATGCCCTACGCCTAGACCATAATCCAAAAGCTGGTTATCTATCTCTGCTAATGTTTTTGTTACATGTCGCGAACGTGCATCGAAAGATTTTTCATTGATACAACGCCATGTTATCAAAGAAGCAAGTTTAACTTTGGTTATGAAACGTGAGTCGCGCTCATCTGGTCGTCCCATAGCAACAACTTGGTAATTTTCATCTTCCAGAGGGGAGCCTTTGATAAGACGAGCAAGTTTAGTGTTGACTAGTAATGAGCCGTTTTCAGTGATATCTTCCCTGATAAGATTTAAGTTGGCCGGTCTAATCGTTCCTTTTCCATAATCATCATTCCATTCATAAAATACACCTTTAAAGTTTTTTAAGTGGCTAATGATATAGTTTTCAGGCGCGTCTTTAACTTCACATAAATATGTGACATCAGTCCATACGTTCATCTTTTTGGATTTGATATGAAGTTCGGCAAGATGTGAGCGTATATGATGCTGTAATATTTCCTGCTTTACGTAAGGACCTTTCTGAAGCCTTTTGCATTCGACAAAGAAATAATCGCCATCACCAAGGCGGCAACGAAACTCCGGGGTTTTTGCTATCCCTTTTTGTTCTGGAATGAACTCAACTTCATAACCTTCTGATGCATAGTTTCCAGCAAGAACCAACTCTAATAAGGCTGTGTCTGGTAATACTGTTGTATTCTTAAGCATTCTGAATGCGCGATCTCTAGCGCCAGTAATTCTATCGAGCGATTTAGCACACACTCCTAATTGTTTAACCCATGGTATTATATTTGAAGCATTAGTAACTTCGTAAGACCTTCTATTATCGATAAGCGATTTTGCTTGTGCGAAATAACCAGCAACCACGTCGGAACCATACCATTCTGGGTCAAACTGTTTCCCGAAATTGGCAGCTTTTTGGGTTGTAGCTATGTAAAATTGCTGTGCTTTTGCTAAGCGCTGGTAAAAGTGTTGTTTGTTCTCTTGAGTTGATGCTAACCACTCAAGACCAGCAATAACGTCAGAATCTAGCATAACACCGTCATTCATCTTTATTCCTTAGTTCAGCCCTGAAAGGCACTAGATCAATTGAGACAGATTATAGTTACGGAAAGATAACGCGATGAATATACGATGGTAAGCCTCCGCTTTCCACTCTATGCTGGCAGCTGAGTTCTATCATGTTCAGGCACCTACGTTTCTAGAAGTTGTTCATACAGTTAGTATAAATATACGCCCCTGAAATCTTTGCGTCTTGCTTTGGATGTTCATATACGTAGTCAACAAAAGTCTTATAGAGCGTTATCATCTGCTGGGTGACGTCGGCCTTACCGTTCATGTTATCAAGTCGCTGATAATATTCTCTTTTCGTCATCCCACTGTTACGGCCTTCGGTTACGTTTGCGGTAAATTGAGCCATACCCATGCACATTTGATCTTTATTGTTATTCGTTTTATCCGGGTGGAGAGCGCCTTCCAACACTTTATCACCGCTGATGGCATGTTGCGCCCACGCTGAATTGTTGGCGATAAACTTTTTGGAGCCGATGGCAATACCGTATTCAACGCGAATTCCATTGTCGTGATAACTGCCATCTGCGTCTTTTGTCGCTAGCTTTAAAGATATACGGCAACCGGGAAGCGTTTTGTGTTCTTGCACCGAGATAATAACGGTGTCCGTATCGCAATCAGCAAAGCTGTATTCGGGGTTAACGTAAGTGTTAGTTTTGATTAACAGCCCGGTAAGACCGTTTTTATAGCCTTTTGCCGGCAGCGTTTTGAAGGCGCTGCGATCACCCTTTTTGATCGCTTCCCGGAAGTGATCCATACCGATGCGCGTCGCCAGTTGATCGATGCTTTCTGCTGCATAAGATGCAGATGACGCAGCGATTAACATAATGGTCAGCACAGACTTGGCTGAAAAACCGGGCTTACTAAGTCGTGTTTTTGACATGTTGTTATCCCTCAGAATCCACCCCAGCGGTGTCAGTTATCGCATCATAGACCATTGATTCAAAATGTCACTATTGGAGCGTGGCTCTTTAGTGGACATCTGCGCAAATTCAGGTCATGAAAATGACCCTGAGAAAACTGTTTGGACAACGAGTAAAAGAGTTGCGCATTGCCACCGGAATGAGCCAAGAAGCCTTTGCCGATCGGTGTGGGTTTGCTCGTAGCTATATGAGCCGCATTGAACGCGGTGGCTCTAATGCGTCTTTGGATGCGATTGAGGTGCTGGCTAATGCTCTGAGTGTTGAGCCGTGGCGACTATTGGTGTCTGATTCATCTGAAGATAGTGACCCGGAATTACTGGTTCCCTATGCAGCTGATGGCTCGTGTTTTCATCCCGGGCTGGCAAGCACTCGCGATGGCTCGTTTGGCGTAGGTGATAAAACGGCTCAGAAGCGGTTTGGCACGTTTTCTGAAGCTCTTGAGTATCTTCGTAGCATGGAGACAGCAAAATGGCGTAGGCCTAATCCTAGCGGCAACTGGGGTATCGTATCTGCGGTTCGGTGGGATAAGCTGAGAAAGTAGCTCAAGTGTAAGTTTATGAATTTTCATGCTGTATGGATGAACAGTGTTCATTAGATGCTGATAGCCTCACGTTTCATCAGCTCTTTGTTTCTATAAGAGTGAATAAAACAGCAAAATGCGGGTGCGTTACGTAGGCGTTACGGTGGCGTTTTACTTTGACGCTGGATGGCTTAATTCATATAAATAACATTGAGTTAAATAGTTATTCTGAACAAGGTCTGACGGGGTTTAACTGGTTTCAAAATCCGAACGCAGTGGCGTTTACTTAACATCCACATAGCTGACAAATGTTCTTTCCTCCCGGCCCGGTAGACCTCCATAAACATCAAAAGGCAGGTATGGCACGTTAATGATTTGTGCCGCCACGAACACTCGGTTTGATTCCGTCCAGCGGATCAAACTTAAGATGTAGCCCCTAGAACAAAAAGGTCCTACGATTGTTCTTCTAAAGGCTAATAGGAACGTGATTACAGCAGGTTATGGAGACTTAGGTTCGAGTCCGGCCTTCGGCACCATACAAAGCTTTTTTCAAGTCTACTAACGTCTACTTTAGTCCATAAAAACAGTAAGTTGAGCAGAATCCTATCTTTTCTTAGTCTGTCAACATCTACTTCTTCGTATTTAGGCCTTCATGGAATAAAAGGTAATTAAAAAAAGCTCAGTTACAGAATATTCTCAGTCTAACATTATCATCAACCTCTCATTGTGACTATACAATATCCGTCTCTTAGTGACTTGATGTATTATTTAATTTATCACATATTTGCTGCTTGTTCAGAAGTTCATTTTTGCAGATCATTAGCTTTATTTTATAAAGTCTAGGGGAATCCATCGATTAACCTATTAAAGTTTTCATTTTTAGTCATATTCATAAGTAGCTTAGCCATATAGTATATATCCTTTACTCTTCAATTTAATCTGCTAACCATACTAAATGGCTTCTTGCTCGGTATAAAGAAATTTTTTCATGATTCTGAACTACTACCGTTGCTCTTGTTACTTGATGGACATTTTTACCCCTAACAGGTCTTAACTCCTATTTTAACTTTAGCATATTCTATGTCCTTTTTTGGTAGGAAGCCGCCTATTACTCAGGGACTACCTGTCAGACATCGATAGACAGCTTCGAGCGAGGAAAAGTCATTAACCTTATAGGATAAAACCAGAACCGTTCTCTGGAAATTATCTAAAAGGGAATGATTCAGTTAAAGGGGGGCTTGCAAGGCAAGCTCAGCGTGCAGTCTTGAATAAGGTTGCTTAAATCGTTTTGTGGAGATATTATTCAAACAAAGGATAATAAAATGAGGTTTTTATGACATACATTTGCATAGAGAAAGATGGCCTTCAGTATGAAGCAGAGTATTTCTGTGAAGAGGATATGGTTACAGTCTTTGGGACTAGAGGAGGGCAGTCCAGCGTGGTTCTTAATGGGATGACGGAAGCAACTGCTGCTCGTACTGCGTTGCGAAATCTTATTAGAGAAAACCAGGTTGATCCCTTAATAGATTAAAAGTAGACCATCTTAATTGACTGTCTATTTTAATCTATTATAGTTCATGTCTTGTTTGAATGTTAGCTTTGAGCGATGGGGGGGAATATAGTGCTCTTTTGTTAATAGAGGTCATGATCATTTTTGAGGATAGATGGTGTAAAAGTCACAATTTTCAATTCTCTATTTTGTTCATCAATGAAATATTCCTGATAATCTTCTTTGACTTCAGACGTATAAGCGGGAGCAAAAACAATTCCTTGAGAGAAATTACTTGCAATTAAATAACGTTTCAATTGTTCATTACCTTCTCGAGCTCTACGTAAATACTCACTGTTAGGTCGTTTTAGCTCGACAACCAAATATTCATCTCCTTTCTTTAGCAACATATCGATATAGAATCGTCCTGATTCATTCTTGATAGGATATTCAGTTAAGACTTCTATTTCAGAGTCTGATGCTGTAATAAATCCAGCCAATCGCCCTGTAAGTTCGAACTCTTTGACAAGTCGATACTTATCATCCTCATCTTTCATTTCCCGCGAAAATAACATCATAATTTTTATTACCTGTTGTAAAAAACTTAAAGATTCATAACCATCGACAGCGTCAAAATATTCTTTTCCCCGACCTTCGACTTTTGCCTTCTCAAAATCGAAAGACTGCTTTTCAAGCATTTGATCCAAAAGAATATTAAAAAAAGCGGAAACGCTTACAATAGCCAGCAGTGCTTCCTGGGAAGAGAAAAATAACTGATAATCGTGGGTCGATTCATTTCTCCACTCAGTTCGATAGTTAGTAAGTTGAGCAAGTACTCTTTCTTTTAAAACCTTATTAGAGCCTAAGTATTTTTCAATCTCGAAAGGTTTTTTTCTCGCTGGATCCTCACCTTTTAATATTCGATAAGCTTCTTTCAATGCTCCTTCGAAAGCTTGGTTTGTACGATATACGGCATCGGTATATAAATGCTCCCCATTACTTCTGGCAAGCTCAAAATGACTTTCGGATACTTCAATATGATGAATGACGGCATCGAGGCCGAGTTCTGAAGAAGTTCCTTTAAAAGCATCTTTCTTTGCTTTTATTATATTTAATAGATCCATTGAGGTTGCAGAGGTAACGTGAGGTGGTATATGAAACATATACTTTTCTTTGTGGATACTCAAGGTGATTTTAGTATAATTTTTATGTTTACAATGAACAGCGCAGTAACGATTCTGGACACAGCATTTTCTCGTTAATTGGAGCAGTTGTAACCCTGACAAAACTATGATTCCAGTGACTCTGAATTATCAATACTAATATATGAAACGCTATCTTTTAAACGTCTGCCTATGGCACTGAACGGATATTGGCAGAGGTACGACGCTTGCATGAGCTTGGAGAGGACTTTGACTGAGCTATTTTGTAGTAAAGGCTAAAAAAAGCTGATTCAGTTACGCGTGATTCTTAAACTTTTGGAACGTGAAAAAGAAAGCAAATTGGTCTGTGAAGTGTAATATATGAAGAGTTGCTTTCGTAAACATGTGACTCATTAACAATGTCATAAAAATTCTGTGTTATTTCTGGCGGAAAAAACCTTTTTATCTAAAGGTACTGTCGCATTTGAGTTATAATAAATATGTAGACACATCAAAATGTGTTTCTGTATATTTTCTGGAATGACATAACTCAACACCCGCACCAAAGACTTCATTAATAAAAAATTGGCGGTGAGTTTTTTAAATAATACTCAGTACTAAGTTTTTTCATATGAGTTCCTTCATTCTTCATGCCTTCAGAAACAATGAAATGATTTACATCAAGAGCACGGTATCTTGTTGATCTTATATATCGTTCAACTCCACTTTGCACAATAGCTTTCTCGAAAGTATTTGTTGTTGAAAATATAATAGCACTAATTTCTTTATATGAGTCATTTGTAAAGATACCTAATGGTATTTCGCACTGCTCATTTTTTAATCGATAATATTTTTCTCTGTTGGCTCTCGCAAGATCCCTCATCCTAGGTTCTTCTATACCGAGTAATACTCGCTTAATGAGCGTATTATTCTGAGTTAGTGCTAAGTCTGAATCAAATGAGGCAAGCGGCAGCATGAATGGTTTATTGATTATATGTTTCATTGTCGAGTACGGGAACTTCTTACCCTTAACACCGGTAAAAAGTCATGTTTATCTTTAATCTTCCCAAGAAGTTTTAGCACAGCTTGTTGCTTGAACTTCGATTCGTTGAAAATATCACCTAGTGGAGGTTTGTGAGGTTTGTGAGGTTTGTCAAAGACCATTGCCTTTACATTGGAATTGTAACCACATGGAGTAGTAACACTAAAATTAGGGCTATCTTTTGTATATTCAACTGAATAGCCGAGTCGAATAAACATCTCATTCAGATACAACTCCCACAGTGCAGAGTTGAAGGTGGTCAGAAATTCATTAACAAATTTAATTTTCTCATCACTGCGTTGCTGTAGTCCGTGTACCCAAGATTGGATCACTTCCCTTACAGGGGTGCACTTGGGATCTTTATAAATGTATTTAGAGTTATCATTAAGTTTGTTTTTGGATATTTTTGTCGGAAATAGAACCATTATTAGCATTTCTAGTAATTAAAAAAAGATAAAACTAAAACTTCTTCATGTTTTAAGTGAGAAAATAAGATATGCCTTCTTTTGTTCTACTTATTCCAAGGTGCAATAACAACTTGATTCTCAGTGAAATTAAAAGTTGTCAGTATTTTATTTTTCTCGTTTTCATTTTGCACATATATGCATAGCACGTCCTTACATGAGAATTTAAGAGGGAATTTTTCTATTTTTGCATTGTATAAGTCTTTCCGTTTTTTATATGCTGAAAAATTGATGGAAATTAAGTTTTTATCGATTTGTTTAGCCGTTGGGACATATCGCCACTCCTTTTCATACTCGAAATTATAATTATTAATATTTAAATAGCTATTATATCCATAGACGTGTTTTGTAAAACACTTCAACTGAATAACTGGTAATCTCAGATGAGTAGGCAATTGTTTCAATTGACGTGATCTTAACAAGGCTATTAGTCCCAATGCCACTGGAGAGTTTTTTCCTATATAGTTCACAGGTGTTATTCCGTTTTCCAGAGCCCAAGCTTTGTGAAGAGATATTCCATATCCACCATATGTTATGTTTTTCATTGGTAACTCGCAAGCATCATAACCGCTAAATGAAACCATGGGGTGAGCAGCGTTAGAAACCACTTTGTCATTCTTGTCACCAAAATACTCACCACAATATCTTAATATAAATGAATTAGATGAAATAATAGATAATAACTTTTCAAACTCGTTAGTGAAGTGCGTAATCATAATTTTGTCATCTATATTTGATGTTAGTCATTCTATTGTTCTAATATACGCCATTTTATATTTGTGGCAATATACTCACGCAATATTACTTATGTAAAGTAATAACCAGGAAACCTAAAAATAGAACGTTATAGGCTTGATTCTGACACTGAACGTGTAGAGAGAAAGTTCATCAGGTTTTCTTTTAGTGCCATGTAGCTACGGTCTTCCTTTTCTAACCGAAGGGCAGAAAGCAAGGTGAGCTAGAAGAAGCAAACGAAGCAGATTCGATGAGTTAGTCCCTGCTTGGCTTATAAATTCGTTGCTAATAAAGTTAAAGCCACTCTATATTAAAGTGGCTTTTTATTTTCCCGTAACTATAAACTTGAATACCGTGGTCTTAGGTAAAAACGATAAGGCTTATTGAAATAACCTAATTGATAGTATTCCGGATTATATTTGATATCTTGATTTTCATAAAAGAATGCATCATCTTTATTGATCTGAGCCTCCGGATCTACAAGATTTTTTCTTCTTGCATCAAAAACAACTAAATATGCTTGAGGTAATCTTTCAGGGCTACTTGTGAATTCATTGTCTATGTACTCAATTAATTGCTTGGCACCCTCACGAGCCCTGTTTTCATCATAAACGGTAAATGGCTTTTTAGGGTCTTTCGGAGCGATTTTTAGAGAAGTTCCTATCCATTTTATCTCGATGAGGGCAGTAGCTTTGCTGTGAAACCATGATATTTTAATATCTACAGGTTTTGTATCGTCTGTATTCTGCTCAGCTCTAACGTCGGCATCTTTTAATGTCATATTTAAAGCTTGAACGAGAGAATCACGCATGATGTGTTCCGGCTTATTATTTAAAAATAATCTTGCACCAGCAACACCTTTATGCCAAATAGACTGGAGGATTTTACATGTAGTCTCTCTCGCCATTTTGATATAATACGCTTTCAAAGCATCATCCAATGAACGGTATGTTGGTGCACAGAAGTTGCTTGTTATCATTGGTGAAAGAGGGACTACTTCATCAGTGAAAGTACCGATGTAAAAATGCTCTTTTTTATTATTAAGGCTATAGAATATATAATTTTTGCGTAATGCTTCGTCATTATGAAAATCGTTCTCATCGGTTATTGATAAAGCACAGCTTCCATCTTCTAAAACTTCAAAAGATATACATTTATCAGAACGTGATGATATTATTGTATGTATATTATCAAAGTCATAAATTAGAGTGATATCATCTCTAGGGAAAATTGTTTCTTTTGTTTCAAAGTTTTCAACTTTGATATAAAATATTAATTTAAAGTTTACACTCTCTGCTGGAAAATGTTGATAAAATATCTTTATTCTATCCATCAAGAAAGAAAGTTTATCAGTGCCATTATTACCAAAGACTTGGCTTGCATGAAGTGTTGGGCTGCTTGCAATTAAGTCATGTATTCTTCCGAGGTCTGCATTGATAAACATAAACTTATCCTTCAGTTCTCATTACACGGGCAGATAACCAAATTACAGCAGGTGATAATAAATCTTTATTTTCTTTTCCAATCATTTTTGATATGACATCATATTCATTATACAAAATATCTATATTATCTTCATCATCCAGTAATGGTGCTGCCTGAGCAAGGCTGGTACTTAGTGACATTCCAGGCGAGTTTTTAATTGCATTTCTTATTGCGCCAGATGGTATATTGAGTCCACATTGCAATGCTGTACTGATTAGTTCTCTTCTATTTATCAAAGAATTATCATGAGAGAAGTTATTTAATTCAGCGTATATAATGTCTTCATTAGGATGAAATAAACCATTTTCATCGCTATAAATAAAACCTCTATTCAATAAGAAATCTATTGCATGCTGTAGTTCGTTTGAAAATGGGAATCCATATTCAGTTACGGTGTATTTATAACCCCAGCTGCTTATTGATTCGCCTTTAAATAAAGCTAGCACGCATGATAGATATGAAAAAAGATGATATTCAACAAAAGATATCGGACGCAGCGATACCGGCATTTCGTCCATTATGATTAGTGAATCAAAGTAGGCGGAGGGAAGTATTTGTTTCATGATTACTCCATGGCTTCTTCAATATCGTTATAGGCTCTGGTGAATAAACCCTCTTCACTTTTCTGTACTTCTGTAAGGTTTGTCCACTCAGTCATTCTTACTATTTGCATACCCTGCTTTTTTTGTAGATTAGCAAGCCTTAGAACAAGATATGAGCTTCTAAGATTTGCAGTCATAAGTATGAAATTGTTTTGTTTAGCATATTTAGAAAACATCGAGCCAGCTCTCGCTTCATACGCTATATCTAAGGAGCCTTCAGGTGTATCTATAAGAAGTGTAGCTGGACCATCGCACATAAATTCAGTTATTGCCATTCTTAATGCAATATCAATAAAAAATCGCTGACTCTCTGATAGCTTATCTGAGGTTGTTCTCAGTTTTTTATTCATGTGCAACGTCAAGCCAAATCCTGATTTGGTTTTCGATTTGTGATGTTCTAAAACAACATCAACTGGCATTCCAATGAATTCTTCTGCTAATTCTCTAAATCGTAAAATAAAAGATTCTGCATATATAGAGTAATTTACCTTTAGCTCTTTTTCATGTTTTCTTAATTGATCCCGAAGCTCATCTCTTTTTTTATAGAATGCCAAGCTACTTTTATTGAATTTGTCTCTCTGCGCTTCCAATTCTTTTATTTCTTGCGTGAAATAATGTGGGTGAGGTGAACTTCCTAAAAGAATTGTACTTCTATTTTCGTTTTCAAACGAGTCAAGTTCTGCTTGTGCTGCTTGTTCGTTGGCTTCGGCAATATTTAACTCAGAAATTACCCGATCTAATGCTTGATAGGTTATTTCAAGTTTTTCTTTAATGTTTGCTCTTTCAATATCTATGTTTTTTATTTTTTGAAGAGCAAGTTTGTCAGCATCTGAATCATCAATGACTTTTGATAAACATAATGGACATTTATTTTCGGATATTATATCTTCTAAATGATGTGAAATGTCATGTGATTCAGAATTACACAAAGCGCATTTATGATCTTCTATGCTTAATTTTATTAACGGATGGTACCGCAAGTGGCTCATATTTGATAAGCGAGATGAGAACTCTTTTCTATATTCAATCTCTAACGCTGAATATTTAGAATTCAATTCAGCACATTTAACTTCTAAGTCTTTTTTTTCTAAATTTATATGAGTGGTTCTATTTTGCGCATACTTAACATTGTCACAAAGTTTTTTATGCCTTTCTAACGTTTGTGCTTGCGATAAGCCATCATCGCTGTGCTTATCCCTCATTGCTGATAATAATTCATCTATTTGACGTGTTATTTGTTTTGCTGCGAACTTAGCATTTCGTCCTCTTGAATCTTCCTTCTCCATTTCATTCTGTAAGTTTTCAGCTAAAATAGCTACAGAAGGATCAGTTCCAAAAGCTATATATAAGGCATTGGTTAATATATCATCATTCCAAAGTAATAAATGTCTTGATTCATCAAACACAGAGATAAAATGGAAAAGAAATATATATTGACTAAAATCCTTTAACCCAGTTAATTCAATTATTTTTTGCTGATATAATGACTCCATTTCCTCAGCATTACTGTTATTTAAATTTAATGTGATGTGGTTATTATTTCCAAGGTTTTCTATCGAAAGACTTGAAACTTTACCATCAGAAAATAGATGACGCACAACTTCTATTCTTGTATTCTTGCATTCTAGCAGTACTGATACTTTAACTTGTTCACGTAAACTTTCACTTATTCGACCATTAAAGTAATCAGTTGTTCTTGTATTTCTTGTCGCATTCTTTGCATATTCTGGAGCCGTGGTGAAATTTTTCTCAGTAAGCGGAATTGCTCCGGTTATACAGTAAGTTACAGAATTAAGAAAAGTAGATTTTCCTAATCCATTAGCGCCGATAAGGCAATAAACATTTTTATTGACTTCAGTTATAATATTTGGATTGCTCGTATATAAATCAAAGTCATATAGTCTAACTTGTTTAATTATAGGTAAGGTGATCTTATTTCTTTCAGGGGTCATAATTTTACCTTATTTTCTTGAAAACCAAACAATGTTCAGAGAGTTCAAATTTACCGCCATGCTGGGAGCTGCTCCGCATTGAACGTATCTCACCTTTTTGTTGGAGTACAAAACCAAGAGGTATCAAAATTTCTTCAAGTATGACACCCACGTCAATATGTACACCTGCATATTGGCTATCACCTATAGCAACTATGGCATGATGGTTTACAGGTAATATTCTACTAAATTCTTTAAAAATTGTTTGAAGGTCTTCAAAATAATTATAAACCATCTCAGGTATATTTTTGTTCCAAAGATCCTTCCTGTATTTATTTAAATTATCGAAAACCGTTATTAGAGTTTTAGAATTTAGCTCCATATCTGCATCGAAATTCCATTTCGCCTGAACATGAGATCGAAATGTTTGGTTCCTTAATTTCTTGTTATCAATATCATTTTTAAGGTAATCTAACATCCACAACTCAATATTGTACACATCCGTATAATCAAAAGAATTAGGATAAGGAGGGGAGAAAATAATAACGTCTGCCTTTTTAATATCCTTTAGCAGTTTTCTTGTATCGCCATTAAGAATGGTATGCGTGCTATTATTTTTTGTGCGGAATAATTCAATGTCTTCTAATGCATTATAAACGGCTTTGTTTAAAGACCGAATAACATCATGTCCTGTTTTGACTCGTGATTCCCAATTACGTCTATATCTTCTACCTTTTCCATTTACAATAGCATTGCTATTCTCGATAAGAACTGAGCCTAATAACACCTTAAATAAACGAGCTTCATCATTAGACATTTCTTTAGAGCTGCGCAGTAATGCCCTGATAGTAGCGTATGTATTTTTATAGAATATGAATCTACCTTTGATACCTGGCTCTGTAAAAGATAAAGGCATACCTGGCGTCAATAAAAAATCTTCAGGAATAATCTCTAAATTATCGATTATATTTTTATATCCCCTCAAAAAAATTTCTGGAGATACGTATTTTAACTTTGCTGAGATTAAGTCTGATAGGAATGGGTTAACTTCTGTCCCGATTGAATTTATTCCCATCAACTTACATGTGATGGAAGTTGTTCCACTTCCTAAGAATGGATCTAAACATGTATTGACTTCATATGGTAATGAGGTAAGAGTATCAACGACAAACTTTGGAGAAAAGGCTTCTTTAAAACGAAACCAACGCTGGAAGGGAAGATCTATTGTCCCTTGATTTGAAGAGGTTGGGGCCTTTTCATTATATTTTGAAAGCCACTTACTGAAATTATCTTGTTCACTCTTGGCAATGAACCTGAAAGAGTTGGTAATAGTTTCATTGATTTCTGACTGCCAGAATGACATATCTCAAACATCCATAAATTTATTTTAGTCCTTATATCATATTTTATCACGGAAATCAACGGTTCGTGGTGATTTAATTAATGGTGAATACGTCTTCGTGTAGTTGTATATTTAATTTTGCAGTATTCTTTTTTTTATAGCATCACATTATTTAGAAAATATTTTATTACATTTCAATTTTTTGGGGTGAGATGGTATTTATGATGGTATCTCCCCTTTATAGCTTGCATTTTACCCATTATTATCAATAGGATAGTTGCGGTGTTCGAATCCGGCCTTCGCACTCACCCCCTATACACCTCCCTCCGATGCCATTCCACAAAACCCTCCCCTGGATAATTCCCTTTCACCATCGGCAGTGCTATCTGCTTCCCAGCGAAATCCCAGAACAGTCTTCCTACAATCCCATGCCCGTTGCCATTTACCGCCTCGGACACCAGAACCCGCAAACTGTCATCCAGCCCAATCGATCCCTTATCAAACGCTTTATGATGAATTGCACACAGCGCCAGCCCATTCGGGATTTCACACGGCCCGCCAAACTGTTTCCACTTGATATGCGCGGCTTCAAGCGCAACGGAGGTGTTATCATGTCGCATGTTGAATCCGCAGATTGCACATTCATAGTTATAGGCGCGAAGCACCTGCTGGCGAAACAACGGATCGCGAACCTTACGGATCTGTTGAATATCAAAACCCATCTCATCTGCGATCTCTTCCTGGATGCTTTCCGGGAAATGCGCCTCAAGGATCTTCTGTGCCAGCGAGCCGATCAGCTTTTTATTTTTTTTGAGCAACGCATAGTATTCTTCATCAAAACCGCCAGCGACCTTATGTTCAACAAGCTCTTTTACCGGTGGCTGTTTGCTGCCAGTGGTGGAACAGAGTTCACTGTTCTCAAGATCCCAGAATCCATCCCGTTTGAGTCGCCAGAAGGGCATGTTCGTGTAATGTTCTTTCCTGTCTGGACCAAAGCGTTCTAACAGGCTTAGCAGTTGAGCATGTACCTCGGTACCGTAGTCAAACAGACGTGCATGCCCCTGCTGATAGTTCGCCAGCACGTACAGAAGCAATAAGGGTTTATGTGGCGCACGTTGTTCGCCCTTGCGCCAGATGGTGATGTTGGCAATTGCCTGTTCGAGTGTTTTGCTGGAAGCCATCGCGTTACGGAAGAAGGTAAATAATTGCGATGATGCTCGCAAAACCCAGACCAATCAACCCACAACGAACAAAAACATGGCCTTAGCGCACACAACACTATTTCCTGAATCCCCCTCGCAAATTCCAAATTTATCCCACACCAAACCGCTGTATTTATATTCAGCCTGGTATAATACGCATCAGAAATAACGCCGAACGGCAGAGTAAGTTTCACAGGAATTATTTACAACGAGACGCGATATGAAGGTGCTGCAACACCCCCATACCGCTAACCACAAGCAACTGAAAAGGAGTTGAAAATGGCTGCGCCGAATTTTATGCCAGAGTTTACGGTTTGCAAAACAGAATCAGACGCTTTCACCGGCATGATTGAAAACCGCGAGCTGGTACGCAAAAACAGCACCCGCCGTCTTCACGGCAACCAGACCAGTGCCGCGCCTGTTCACCCCCGCGCAGAAACGCCGGAAGCAAGCTCCGCCTGCTGCGAACTCTATGCCCGGATAGATAATAAATATCTCCCGCTGGGGGGAGACTGGTTAACACGAGCAGGGTTTATCAGCGGTATGCCGGTTAAAATCCGGGTGATGAAAGACTGTATTGTGATCACGCCGCAGCATACAAGAGAATTATGGGGATGCCTGGAAGGGATGAGTGTGGTGAATATCAATAAACAAAAAGTCGCTCAGTGGTTAACAACATTTCCAGGGGCGTTAAATGATACGGGCGATATCCCGGTGATTAAACGCGGGTAAACGTGACGGAATCCGCGTTCATATTATCCTGAGCCGCCTTAATACCTGATGCGTGAAGGCGGTATAGTCGTTAAGGCTATACCGCCTGTTTCAGGCTATCGGGCAATCAACGCAAACACCCCCCAGCCAAAGTACTCTCGTGTGTAGGTGACGTGGCGTTTGGGCGCAATTGTCAGCTCCGCGCGAACTTCTTGTGCAAAGTCATCGTCAGGGTTTTCCGCCAGCCAGCGACGCAGGGTCATCCATTTCGCCGCTTCGTATCTGTCCCAGCCTTCCTGGTCTGCCAGAACCATTTCCACCAGGTCATAGCCCTGTGCGTCGAACGAGGCGACCAGGTCGGGCAGGGTGAGAAAGTCTGCGATGGACGAGACGCCGCAGGCCTGGGCTACCTCATCGCTCGCAGGAACCTGACGCCAGTAGGATTCACCGATGAGTATCATTCCGCCAGGCCGGAGGCTTTTTGCCAGCAGCGCCATTGTTCCGGCGACGCCGCCGGCAATCCAGGTGGCGCCTACGCAGGCCGCCACATCACATTTTTCATCTGCGACGTACCCGGCCGCGTCGTCATGAATAAAACGCACGCGCTCGCTGACGCCGAGTTCGTCAGCACGGCGCGTTGCCTGTTCGGTGAAAAGTCGGCTCATGTCGATGCCGGTGCCGGTAATGCCATGATCGCGCGCCCAGGTGCAGAGCATCTCCCCCGAGCCGCTGCCGAGATCGAGAATGCGCGTGCCTGGCTTCATGCGTAACACGCGGCCCAGCGTGGCGTACTTTTCCGGGGTGAACGGGTTATGAATGCGGTGTTCGCTTTCGCTGACGGTAAAAATACGTGGGATATCCATCATCCTCTCCTTAACGATTATCTGGCTGGGCACGAACGCTGTTCAGCCCGGTCGTGTTAATGCGGTAGGGCTGACCGTTGACGGACTTGATCAGCTTTTTGGTTTTGAGTTTTTTGAAGACGGCGAGCGTGCAGTCGGCGAGCAACAGCCCTTCGCGGCTGTAGCATTCAACGGCGGTGACGCGGCCTGAGCTATCGCGGACGTGCGCAATACGTCCACCTTTGGCGAGAACGTGTAAGGTACGTTGTTCCTGACGGGATAAATTCATACTGGAAAACCTGTTTAATCATCATGTGCAAAACGTGCAAACACACCGCGGTGTCCGCATTCGATTTCGGCGCATTGATAATCAGTCCGGCCTGAAAGGTCGGGGAGCTGATTATCGGATGATGACATTCTCCAGCATCAAAGCCTCGGGTTGAGTTGAGAGGTATTTACGGGGTGAATAATATCACCTGTTTATTTTAAGGGAATGGTCGGGGGGGAAAAGTGTGATCCAGGTGGAAGCTCAGGCTGCGCCATCAACGGATCGTAGAACCGGATGGCGCGATGTAAATCAGCTGAGATCGTGCAGCGCTTTATCCATGGCCGGCGCGAGACTGAAATCACTAAACTCGACGGCTAAGCCGCTGCGTTCAGGCGTGCAGCACATGACACCGACTTTCACTGGCCCCGACGGGAAATGGCATAAACGCAGCAAAGGCCACGACAGCCCGTCTGCTGAGTACTGTAACCGCAACGCGTCTCCCTTGCGGGTCAGGCGAAGCCAGAACTCCCGGGGGTTACCCGGGAAGATACCGGT
>Ga0302349_1000917_pt1 | contig 27657 bp, 22 predicted proteins | sample PhyAR1_FD_202176 | JGI IMG/M metagenome (GOLD analysis project Ga0302349, IMG submission 202176) | Leaf surface microbial communities from alfalfa plants in UC Gill Tract Community Farm, Albany, California, United States - DLSL A.R1... | ecosystem: Host-associated > Plants > Phyllosphere >...
TGGTGCTTTGGTATAACCAACTCGGCATGAATGATGTAGACAGAGTTGGGGGCAAAAATGCCTCCCTGGGTGAAATGATTACAAATCTGTCGGGTATGGGTGTCTCCGTACCGAACGGGTTTGCCACCACCGCCGATGCCTTTAACCTGTTTTTAGACCAGAGCGGTGTTAACCAGCGCATTTACGACCTGCTGGATAAAACGGATATTGATGACGTTACCGAGCTTGCCAAAGCCGGGGCGCAGATCCGCCAGTGGATCATCGACACACCTTTCCAGCCGGAACTGGAAAAAGCCATTCACGACGCGTACAACCAGCTCTCTGCTGACGATGCGCAGGCCTCCTTTGCCGTGCGTTCCTCTGCAACCGCAGAAGATATGCCGGACGCCTCGTTCGCCGGGCAGCAGGAAACCTTCCTGAACGTCCAGGGTTACGATGCGGTGCTGGTGGCGGTGAAGCATGTGTTTGCTTCCCTGTTCAACGACCGTGCCATCTCCTATCGCGTGCACCAGGGCTACGACCATCGCGGCGTGGCACTCTCCGCTGGCGTGCAGCGCATGGTGCGCTCGGACGTGGGTTCATCCGGCGTGATGTTCTCCATTGATACCGAATCCGGCTTCGACCAGGTGGTGTTTATCACCTCCGCGTGGGGGCTGGGTGAGATGGTCGTGCAGGGCGCGGTAAACCCTGACGAATTCTACGTCCACAAGCCTACGCTGGCCGCTGGCCGTCCGGCGGTGGTGCGCCGCACCATGGGCTCGAAAAAAATCCGCATGATTTATGCCCCGACCCAGGAGCATGGCAAGCAGGTTAAAATTGAAGATGTACCGCAGGAGCAGCGCGACCGCTTCTCCCTGACCGACGCCGAAGTGCAGGAGCTGGCGAAGCAGGCGGTGCAGATCGAAAAACACTACGGCCGTCCGATGGACATCGAATGGGCGAAAGACGGGAACACCGGCAAGCTGTTTATCGTGCAGGCGCGTCCGGAAACCGTCCGCTCTCGCGGTCAGGTGATGGAGCGTTATACGCTGCACGCGCAGGGTAAAATCGTGGCGGAAGGCCGCGCCATCGGTCACCGCATCGGTGCCGGTCCGGTCAAAGTGATCCACGACATCAGCGAGATGAACCGTATTGAGCCAGGCGACGTGCTGGTAACCGACATGACCGACCCGGACTGGGAACCGATCATGAAGAAAGCGGCGGCTATCGTCACCAACCGCGGCGGTCGTACCTGTCACGCGGCGATCATTGCCCGCGAGCTGGGTATTCCTGCGGTTGTCGGCTGCGGTGACGCCACCGAGCGCATGAAGGACGGGCAGAACGTGACCGTCTCCTGTGCCGAAGGCGATACCGGCTACGTCTACGCCGATATCCTCGACTTCAGCGTGAAGAGCTCAAGCGTGGATACCATGCCGGACCTGCCGCTGAAGATCATGATGAACGTCGGTAACCCGGACCGCGCGTTTGACTTCGCCTGCCTGCCGAACGAAGGCGTTGGCCTGGCGCGTCTGGAATTTATCATCAACCGTATGATCGGCGTTCACCCGCGCGCGCTGCTGGAATTTGACGATCAGGATCCGAAGCTGCAGAACGAAATCCGCGAGATGATGAAAGGCTACGACTCGCCGAAAGAGTTCTACGTCGGCCGTCTGACCGAAGGGATCGCGACGCTGGGCGCCGCCTTCTATCCGAAACGCGTGATCGTGCGTCTGTCTGACTTTAAGTCTAACGAATACGCCAACCTGGTAGGCGGCGAGCGCTACGAGCCGGAAGAAGAGAACCCGATGCTGGGCTTCCGCGGGGCCGGACGCTACGTGTCCGACAGCTTCCGCGACTGCTTCGCGCTGGAGTGTGAGGCGGTGAAACGCGTGCGCAACGACATGGGGCTGACCAACGTTGAAATCATGATCCCGTTCGTGCGTACCGTAGATCAGGCGAAAGCCGTGGTGGACGAGCTGGCGCGTCAGGGTCTGAAGCGCGGCGAGAACGGGCTGAAGATCATTATGATGTGCGAAATCCCGTCCAACGCCCTGCTGGCCGAGCAGTTCCTGGAGCACTTCGACGGCTTCTCTATCGGCTCGAACGACATGACGCAGCTGACGCTGGGTCTGGACCGCGACTCCGGCGTGGTTTCCGAGCTGTTCGACGAGCGCAACGAGGCGGTGAAAGCGCTGCTCTCCATGTCCATCCGCGCGGCGAAGAAGCAGGGTAAATACGTCGGGATCTGCGGTCAGGGTCCATCCGACCATGAAGACTTTGCCGCATGGCTGATGGAAGAGGGGATTGATAGCCTGTCCCTGAACCCGGACACCGTGGTGCAAACTTGGCTGAGCCTGGCAGAACTGAACAAGTAACGCCACGCTGACCCGAAAAGGCGAGGATATTATTCCTCGCCTTTTTTATTTCATTTCTTATTTGCTCCCCATCACAAATAAAGTAAAAAACCAAATATCATAATTTGTCTGTCAATTTAGACAATTGTTAGCGCGCAAACCGTTGCTAATACTTGAGCCTTACTGCGCATTTCCCTTAAGAAGATGCGCAACTGGTTGAAATACGTTTTAACCTGATAAAAAGGCAAATAACAATGACACTATCCTCTGTATTGCGTACCAAAGATAAAATAGGTTATGGCTTAGGCGATATGGCCAGCGCGCTGGTCTGGCAAACGGCAACGTTATTTCTCGCTTATTTTTATACAGATGTTTTTGGGCTACCCGCCGCGATTATGGGCACCATGTTTTTAGTGGTGCGCGTGGTTGATGCGTTTGTCGATCCGTGCATTGGCGCACTGGTTGACCGCACCCGGACGCGTCACGGACGTTTCCGTCCCTGGCTGCTGTGGTTTGCCATCCCGTTTGGCGTGAGCTGTCTCATTACCTTCTATGTGCCGGACGTTGGGCCGACGGCGAAAATCGTGTACGCCTGCGTGACCTACGCGATTTTAAGCCTGATTTACTCCGCGATTAACGTGCCTTACTGCGCCATGCCCGGCGCGCTAACGCTGGATCCGCGCGAGCGTCATTCTCTGCAGTCGTGGCGCTTTGGCCTGTCGTTTATCGGCGGGCTGATCGTGACGGTTATTGCCCTGCCGCTGGTCTCACTGTTAGGCCAGGGCAACGTGCAGAAAGGCTATTTCTATGCCATGAGCCTGATGGGGCTACTGGGAATTGTGCTGTTCTTCTGCTGTTTCCTGATGACCCGCGAGCGTTATTCTCCTCGCAATGATACCTCCGGCTCCATGCTCACCGATTTAAAACTGCTGGCCGGGAACAGCCAGTGGCGTATTGTGTTCCTGTTTAATATTTTGCTGTTAACGGCGGTGGTGACGCGCGGTTCCGCCACCATGTATTACGTAAACTATGTGCTGCTGCGTCCGGATCTGGTTTTTGCCTTTATTGTTTCCGGCATGGTGGCCTCCTTAAGCGGCGCATTATTATCTGAACGGCTGCTGGGGAAATTTGACCGCGTTCGCGCCTACCAGTGGACGATTATCTCCTTCGTTATCTTCGGCGCGCTGATTTTCTTCCTGCCTCCTTCACAGGTGTGGCTCATCTTTGGCCTTAACATCGTCTTTAGCTTTATCCAAAACCTCACCACGCCGCTGCAGTGGACCATGTTCTCCGATGTGGTCGACTACGAAGAGCACCGCAGCGGCCGTCGTCTGGACGGGCTGGTTTTCTCCACTGCGCTGTTTGCCATCAAGTTTGGCCTGGCGCTGGGCGGGGCGGTCGTCGGCTGGGTGCTTGGCATGGTGGATTACGCCCCGGGCCAGGCAACCCAGGCGCCAGGCGTTCTTTCGACCATCAACGCGCTGTTCACCCTTATCCCGTGCGCGCTGTTCCTCTGCATGGTCGCGCTGCTTGCCATCTACAGGCTAAACAGCCGGCTGGTGGATTCCATCGCCCGGGAGCTGGCCAGCAAGCGTGAAGTCAGACCCGAAGCGGGGCAGCTCAGCCCGGCAACCCCTTCCGCACTACAGGAGTAAAACATGACGACTATCTATAAGGACGCGGGACGTCCCGTGCACGAGCGCGTCGCCGATTTACTGGCGCGCATGACCCCGGAAGAGAAGTTCGCCCAGATGCACGCGTACTGGCTGATCCTCGATGAAAACGGTAACCACCGCGAGCGCAGCGACCTCAGCGACGAATTCGCCGGCGTGAGCGAGCAGGCTGCGCTCAGCGAACGGCTCAAGCTGGGCGTCGGGCAGATCACGCGGCCGCTGGGCACCCACATCGTTGACGCGAAAACCGGCGTGCGCGCGGCGAATCGCCTGCAGCGCATGATGATGGAAGAGACGCGACTCGGCATTCCGGCGCTGTTCCATGAAGAGTGTCTGGTGGGGCTGCTGTGCAAAGACGCCACCCTGTTCCCGTCGTCATTGAACTACGGTTCGACCTGGGATCCGGAGCTTGTTCAGCAGGCGGCAGAGCAGATTGGCAAAGAGGCGCGCTCCGTCGGCTGCCAGCAGGGGCTTGCGCCGGTGCTGGACGTATCCCGCGACGTGCGCTGGGGGCGTACCGAAGAGACCTTCGGGGAAGATCCCTGGCTGGTGGGCGTAATGGCGACCGCCTACGTGAAGGGCTTACAGGGCGATAAGCGCGACCTGCTGGCAACCCTGAAGCATTACGTGGGGCACTCGTTCAGCGAGGGGGCGCGCAACCACGCGCCGGTACACCTGGGGTTCAGCGAGCTGAACGACACCTTCCTGCTGCCGTTTGAAATGGCGGTCAAGCTGGCAAACGCCGGTTCGGTGATGCCCGCGTACCACGATATTGATAACCAGCCGGGGCACAGCGACAGCTTCCTGCTGACCACCGTCTTGCGCGAGCAGTGGGGATTCGACGGGATTATTGTCGCGGATTACGGCGGCGTCAGCCTGTTGCACCAGCACCACGGCATTTCCCACGACGCGGCCGAATCTGCCGCGCTGGCGTTCAACGCCGGGCTGGACGTTGAGCTGCCGAAAGACGACTGCGCGCGGCATCTGGCGGAAGCGGTAGAGCGCGGGCTGATCTCTATGGCGAAGGTCGATGAGATCGTGGCGCGTACGCTGACTGAAAAATTCCGCCTTGGCCTGTTTGAAAACCCGTACGCGGATGAAAACGGTATCGATCTGCAAAACGATATGACCCGCCAGGCCGCGCGGGAAGTGGCGACGAAATCGCTCACGCTGCTGGAAAACAAAGGCATTTTACCGCTCGGCGGCAAACCCCGCGTGGCGGTAGTGGGGCCGACGGCAGACGATCCGCTGGCGTTACTGAGCGGCTACAGCTTCCCGGTGCATTTGATCATCAGCGATATGGTGGAAGAGACCTCGCAGGTCACGACCCCGCGCGCGGCGCTGGAGCAGTATCTCGGTGCATCGAACGTCCGCTATGCCAAAGGGTGCCACATCATCGAAAAACGGATGGCGGGCGCGCCGGTCTTCCCTGGCGACAGCGGCGGCAAACCGATGCAGCAGTCGCCGGTTTCACTAAGTACCGCCCTGATCCCCGAGGCCGTGAACGCCGCGCGGGAGAGTGATGTGGTGGTGGCCTGCGTGGGCGATCTCGCCGGGCTGTTCCAGAGCGGTACCGTGGGGGAAGGTTCCGATACCGATTCCCTGAACCTGCCGGGCGTGCAGCAACAGCTGCTGGAAGCGCTGGTCGCCACCGGTAAACCGGTGATTGTGGTCATGACCGGGGGGCGTCCATATAACCTGCAGGGTCTGGAAGACAAGGTCGCGGCGCTGATGATGGCCTGGGCGCCGGGACAGGAAGGGGGCTGGGCGATTGCGGACGTGCTGACGGGGCGGGCGGAGCCGCAGGGGCGTCTGGTGGTGAGCGTGCCGAAAAGCGCTGGGGCGATGCCGTATTACTACAATCACAAGCTCAAAAGCGGCGGTACGCCGTTTGCGTTCCATTTCGGTTCGCGTTACCCGTTTGGCTTCGGCCTCGGCTGGACGACGTTTAGCTGGGGCGCTGTCCGCGTCGCCGAAAGCAGCGTGCCGGTCGACGGTGAGGTGACGCTGAGTGTGGATATCACCAATACCGGAAAGCGCAGCGGCAGCGAGGTGGTGCAGGTTTACGTCAGGGATAAGGTCGCCACGCAGGTGCGGCCGCTTCAGGAGCTGAAGGCCTTCCAGCGTGTCACCCTCTCGCCGGGTGAAACCGCCACGCTCGCCTTTACGCTGCCGGTTGAGATGTTCAACTTCACCCGTCGCGAGGGTAAACGCATCGTTGAGCCGGGCGAGTTTGAGCTGCAGGTTGGCGCATCGTCGGCGGATATTCGCGGGGCGGTGACGGTCAATGCGACAGGGGAAACGCGGGTGCTGCCTGCTGAGTGGCGGATGCTCAGTACCTGTGAGGTCAGGCGCGCGTAGTCAGGATAAAAAAAAGCCCATCGTGGGAGATGGGCAAAGACTACACAGCAATTCGTTGTTTCACTCAGGTGGGAAATCATTGATTTATGGGTATGCGATTTCTTAGCATAACCAAAATTAAGTAAGGCTTGTGAATGGACACACAATTTGCACACATATCGCACACAAATAAAAAGGGGTTTGTATGGCGCAAGCTTTATTAAAAACGCACGATTGAAATCATTCTGCGCACCTGTGATAAATCAATCACCATAAAAAAACGGCATCTATAAGAATCAGGCATATGGAGCTAAAAGCCCTTGAAGCTCCATTTACTTCAATGCGGGAAATGCTGAAAAAGTTTCGTGATGGCCTCGTTGCCTCCGACGAGATTGAACGATTGAGGTATCTTGCGACGGCCTCACATGAAGCGCCACACGCTGTTGCTACCGCTTCGCCAATGCAATCCCTTGCCTCAAGCACTAAACCGCCTTAAGAGATCACGGAGGGGCATCCTTAGCGGTCGCCAAAAAAGCGTACTTTGACGCTAACACTGAATGGAAAGAAAAAATTATTAAGGCATATTTTGGTTGCATACATAGGTTTATTGTTTAGTGTACATCGGAAAATATTCAGATTGTGGAAGAAATAACTAAAGAGCATGTTGTTTATTTAAATCTTGTATGGGTGAAGGAAAATTAACCTCCATTACTAAACAAAAAATTATTACAGCATTGGGTATGCATATTTGTGTTTATATTGGACATTAAAGAATGGATTGATAAAAATCCATACCGGGAGATGCATTCTAAAAAGGTCTGCGCTGAGAAACCTAAAGAAGAAGTTACATCATCTAATCCAGAGGAATAATGGAGCAAGCAGCAGTAACTAAAAACACTCAAAATCATTGGGCTAATGTATACAGATAAAGCGATGCGGGGTAGCGAGTTACGGCAAATAATAAAGGATGATTACATCGAAATAGAAGGGGGTTAAATGCATTAGCTTCAATACGCATGATGAAGGGAAAACAACTAAAACAGAATCAAGTAAACGAAACATACCAATTTGCGATGCACTTATAGCGCTTGACGGATCGATAGAAAAGCACATGATGGGGAATGGATTAAAGAGTGTTATGGATAAAATCAGCAAAGCGTATAAATTTATTCGACTAATGCGCTCAAGCCATTGTGACTGCTACAGTTTGTTTAACAGATTAATTGATGCAAATGCTGATGATGGTATACGAGCATTTATTTTAGGTCATGCATCGCATTGAGTTACGGATAGGATTTATATAACGCGCATCCCATTGCAGAAAATGTTAAAGGCGCTGAATGACGCTAGCTAATTATGTTCACTTCATTCACGCGCTCCATGCTGGTGGGTTGAAAGAATGTGGTTTCTAAGCTTCCTTTTCTTCACCCACCAGCCCCGTAGGGGCGTGAGCGTAGCGAACCTGTTTAATGTAATTGATATATGGTTAACGACTTTCATTTTCAAAAAAAGCTCAGTAGAATAGCGGGAAAAAAGCAGGGGGCTTTTCCATGACAAATCAGATGCATCCTTCATCAGCAAATAAGATTAAAGATTTAATCGAAAAGGCTATTCGCAATCCTGAATTAACAGAAAAATTTTCGTACAGGACACATGAGGAAAATGTCTTCTTTATTATTGAAAAGGAACTGAATAAACGAAAGATTGATTTTAAAATAGATCATGTATCTTGTTCGATAATCTTCGAAAACATCAAAAATGACTTTTTAAAAAATAATGACATTTCATCTGATGAAGGTATTGCAAGACTCATTGAAAGTATTTTTATTTTTTACGAAAAAACCCCTATGGAATACAATGTTCTGTTTCATTTCAGGAGATTAGTTGATTTTCCAAAATTGAAGTGCTTTTCTACCATAAATTTAGAAGTTGGAAAGGAGAACGCTTCCTTTTTATTGCCTGATGAATGCATTGAGTATGTGATTATAAATATAAGTTCAACAGGATATTACTCAGGATGGTACCCTGAATCGTTCATGAAGATAGTTATTCAAAAATTGAATGTTTTATTATTTCTTTTAGAGGAAAATTCAATAATCACTCAATACTCATATAAAAATAGCGGCCAAACATTGTCTTCTTTGTTAAAATGGAGTGGTGGGGAAGAAGTTAAACTACAGATTCTTAACAATGAATACACACAACTCAAGTTATACCCAAAGCTTAGTGATTATATTGAGGCTTTTTATGATAAGTATTCTATCAACGATAATAAATTTACTCAATTAGGTTTGTATAATGCATTCGATGTTGCTAATACACTTGTCTGTGATGAGTCTAAAGAATCACTAAGAATAAAGGCTGCAATTGATTGGTTGATACAATCAAATATCACAGAGGATGATACGATGTCATTTATTCAAACTTGCATGGGACTGGAATCAATTTTTGGAGATGATGATTATGAAGGAAGTTTAACAACTATCCTTTCTGATCGTTGCGCATATTTAATAGGTAGAAATATCAAAGATAGAAATGAGATTAAAAAGATATTTCGCGAAATTTATCAGATTAGATCGAAAATTATTCATGGTGTTAGGAATTTTCTTTCTGAAAAAGATAAAGGGATGTTATATATGGCAAGATCATTTTTAAGAAGATCAATATTGAAAGAATTGGGTAATCTTGGTCTACTGACGCCATCACAGCAGGGATAACCATTCTGTATAAGGCGATTGCGTGCCTTTGTGTGTCATCACCTCTCATCGCTTCCTGTGAAGCCATTGCTCACAAACATCCAACCGTCAGGGCGGGTTAAACAAAACAATGGGGAACTGGTCGACACGTTAAGTATCAACACCAGCCCTTCATGACCTTTAGGCATGAGGGGATTTTCGAGGGTAATCATCACATCATCCCGCAAAAATCCGCAGTCAGAAAATTGTTGTAACACTCGCCTGATTTACGCCTATTGCACACAAATGGTACACCAACGGCACACAGGTAATCGCATACCCTCAACGTACTAAAATCCCTGAAACTCCGTCATTGCTGGTCTGATGCCTGCAATCAGGATAAAAAAAAGCCCATCGTGGGAGATGGGCAAAGACTACACACAGCAATTCGTTGTTTCACTCAGGGGATTTCCATGCTTATAAATCAAGGTGTTGATTTATAACCGTGTGCTAATAGTAGGCATTGTGTTATTTAGCGTCGATCGGATTCGTCTCAATAGTTAAAGAGACGTAAAGAATTCTTGAGGTTATTAGCAGGCTTAATGCTGAAAATGCGGGTCTGACCAGTGAGCAACGAATAAATACTTTAGCAGTGTTTAAGTATTGTGCGAGAGAGTGTAGGCCGGGTGAGCATTAACGCCACCCGGCAGCATACCTTAATGCGTGTTCTTCTCTTCCAGCTCTTCCAGTTCGCTCAAAATCACGTCCGGGTCAGTTCCCGGCGGCGGAATTTCATGCACCCAGGCAGAGAACAGACGCCAGGTGACGGCGAGCAGCACCGGGCCAATAAACAGGCCAATCATGCCAAAGGCAATCAATCCGCCAATGACCCCGGAGAGGATCAGGATCAGCGGCAGGTCTGCGCCCATGCGGATGAGGATCGGACGAATGACGTTATCCATGGTGCCGACCACGCAGCTCCAGACCAGCAGCACTGTTCCCCACGTGGTATCGCCCGTCCAGTAGAGCCAGATAATGCAGGGGACCAGCACCAGCAGCGGCCCCAGTTGCGCAAGACAGGTCATCAGCATGACAACGGTGAACACGGTGGCGTACGGTACGCCGGAAATCGCCAGACCGATCCCGCCCAGCACCGCCTGCACCAGCGCGGTGACCACCACGCCCAGCGCAACCGCGCGCACGGCCTGCGCAGCCAGCAGTACCGCAGCGTCACCGCGTTTGCCCGCCAGGCGGGTGGCAAAGTGACGAACGCCTAAAGCTACCTGCTCACCGCGCCAGTAGAGCAGGGCGCTGAAGAGCAGCATCAGGGTACAGTGCATCATAAAGCGGCCAATATGCGCCGCCTGACCGACAAACCAGGTGGTGGTGGTGCCAATGTACGGGCGGACTTTTGCCATCAGCGCGCTGCCGCCCATCTCCAGCAGGCTATGCCAGCCGCTGTAGAGTTTTGAGCCCACCACCGGAATGCTGTTCAGCCAGGCGAGATCCGGCAGCGTCAGGTCGCCGCTGCTAATGGCGCGAATAACCGGACCACTGGAATCCACCAGGCTATTCACCAGCAGGGCAATAGGAATAATAAACAGCAGGAACAGCAGGAGCGTCATGACCAGCACGGCGAGCCCGCGACGGCCAAACAGCAGCTTCTGCAGGCGCAGCAGCAAAGGCCACGTGGCGACGACAACGGTCGCAGCCCACGCAAAGCCGAGAATAAAGGGTTGAACAATCCACAGACACGCAATAATCATGAGGGCCAGAAACAGCACCGACAGCAAAATTTGCGCAACATCCCTGGGCTGGCGAAGATTGACCATAAATGAAACTTTCCTTAAAAGAACGCCAGTACCACTGGCGGGAACGGAAAACCGCGTCTCTTTAATCATTAATGATCTCAGCGGTTTTTAACAGGCGAATTCTGCCTGTAATTCAGCAGAGATTATAAGAAAAAAATGTGATAAAACTTTTAAGATACACGCAAACGATTTCATACAACTCTAATTAGGGTCGACGGTCATGATCCCACAGATTTCTCAGGCACCTGGCGTCGTTCAGCTGGTGCTTAATTTTTTGCAAGCACTGGAGCAACAGGGTTTTACAGGTGATACCGCCACGAACTATGCCGACAGGCTGACGATGGCGACCGATAACAGTATCTACCAGCTTCTTCCCGATGCCGTGGTTTTCCCCCGTTCAACGGCCGACGTCGCGCTTATCGCCCGGCTGGCCACGCAGGAGCGGTTTGCCTCGCTGGTCTTTACGCCGCGCGGCGGCGGCACCGGGACCAACGGTCAGGCGCTGAACCAGGGCATCATTGTTGATATGTCGCGCTATATGAACCGCATCATTGAGATCAACCCGGAAGAGGGATGGGTGCGGGTCGAAGCGGGCGTCATCAAAGATCAGCTTAATCAGTATCTCAAGCCGTACGGCTACTTTTTCGCCCCCGAGCTCTCCACCAGCAACCGCGCGACCCTTGGCGGGATGATTAACACGGATGCCTCCGGGCAGGGCTCGCTGGTCTACGGTAAAACCTCCGATCACGTGCTGGGCGTGCGTGCGGTGCTGCTGGGCGGCGATATCCTCGACACCCAGCCGATGCCGGTCGAACTGGCGGAAACGCTGGGCAAAGACAACACCGCCAGCGGGCGCATCTATCGCACCGTGCTGGAACGCTGCCGCGACAACCGCCAGCTCATTCTCGATAAATTCCCCAAGCTGAACCGCTTCCTGACCGGGTACGATCTGCGTCACGTCTTTAACGATGACCTGACCCAGTTTGATTTAACCCGCGTGCTGACCGGCTCCGAGGGAACGCTGGCGTTTATTACCGAAGCGCGGCTGGATATCACCCGGTTGCCGAAAGTGCGCCGTCTGGTGAACGTCAAATATGACTCCTTCGACTCCGCGCTGCGCAATGCGCCGTTTATGGTGCAAGCGCAGGCGCTGTCGGTGGAGACCGTCGACTCTAAGGTGCTCAATCTGGCCCGGGAAGATATTGTCTGGCACTCCGTGAGTGACCTCATTACCGACGTGCCGGACAAAGAGATGCTCGGTCTCAACATCGTGGAATTTGCCGGCGATGATGCGGAGCTGATTGAGCGCCAGGTTACCACGCTCTGCCAGCGTCTGGATGAGCTGATTGCGCAGGGGGAAGGCGGCGTGATCGGCTGGCAGCTCTGTAACGATCTGGCCGGGATTGAGCGTATCTATGGGATGCGTAAAAAAGCCGTGGGCCTGCTCGGCAATGCGAAAGGGGCGGCGAAGCCCATTCCATTTGCCGAAGATACCTGCGTGCCGCCCGAGCATCTGGCGGATTATATCGTTGAGTTCCGCGCCCTGCTGGACAGCCACGGCCTGAGCTACGGCATGTTCGGCCACGTCGATGCCGGGGTACTCCACGTGCGTCCGGCGCTGGACATGTGCGACCCGCAGCAGGAGATCCTGATGAAGCAGATCTCCGACGACGTGGTGGCCTTAACCGCCAAATACGGCGGTCTGCTGTGGGGAGAGCACGGGAAAGGGTTCCGCGCGGAGTACAGCCCGGCATTCTTCGGCGAACAGCTTTACGCGGAGTTGCGTAAGGTGAAAGCGGCTTTCGACCCGCATAACCGCCTCAACCCGGGTAAAATCTGCCCGCCTGAGGGTGTTGATGCCCCGATGCTGCAGGTGGATGCCGTCAAGCGCGGCACGTACGACAGGCAGATCCCGATTGCGGTGCGCTCGTCCTGGCGCGGCGCGATGGAGTGCAACGGCAACGGCCTGTGCTTTAACTTTGATGTGAAAAGCCCGATGTGCCCGTCGATGAAAATCACCAGCAACCGTATCCACTCGCCAAAAGGGCGGGCGACGCTGGTGCGCGAGTGGCTGCGTCTGCTGGCCGACCGCGGGGTGGATCCGCTCAAGCTGGAGCAGGAGCTGCCGGAAAAACGGGCCAGCCTGCGCTCGCTGATTGAGCGCACCCGCAACAGCTGGCATGCCAACAAGGGCGAGTATGATTTCTCCCATGAGGTGAAAGAGGCGATGTCCGGCTGTCTGGCCTGTAAAGCCTGCTCCACCCAGTGCCCGATTAAAATCGACGTGCCGGAATTCCGCTCGCGTTTCCTGCAGCTTTATCACACCCGATACCTCCGCCCGGTGCGCGACCATCTGGTGGCGACGGTGGAAAGCTACGCGCCGCTGATGGCGCGAGCGCCAAAGACCTTCAACTTCTTTATCAACCAGCCGCTGGTGCGCAAGCTCTCCGAAAAACACATCGGCATGGTCGATCTGCCGCTGCTGTCGGTCCCGTCTCTGCAGCGCCAGCTTGTCGGCCACCGTTCGGCAAACATGACCCTGGAACAGCTGGAGGCGCTCGCTCCGGAGCAAAAAGCGAATGTAGTGCTGGTGGTGCAGGATCCGTTCACCAGCTACTACGATGCGCAGGTCGTGGCCGATTTCGTCCGTCTGGCGGAGAAAGTGGGCTACCAGCCGGTGGTTCTGCCGTTCTCTCCCAACGGCAAGGCGCAGCACATTAAGGGGTTCCTGAAGCGATTTGCGAAGACCGCGCAGAAAACGTCTGACTTCTTAAACCGCGTGGCGCAGCTCGGGATACCGATGGTCGGCGTCGATCCGGCGCTGGTGCTTTGCTATCGCGATGAATACAAGCAGACGCTGGGCGATAAGCGCGGCGATTTCAACGTCATGCTGGTGCACGAGTGGCTTCCGGTGGCGCTGGCAGATAAGGCCGTTCAGGATGTCAGCGGTGAGCCGTGGTATCTGTTCGGTCACTGCACGGAAGTGACCGCGCTGCCGGGTGCTCCCGCGCAGTGGGCGTCCGTTTTTGCCCGCTTTGGTGCGAAGCTGGAGAGCGTCAACGTAGGCTGCTGCGGGATGGCCGGAACCTACGGACACGAAGTGAAAAACCACGCCAACTCGCTCGGCATCTATGAGCTGTCCTGGCATCAGGCGATGCAGCGTTTGCCGCGAAACCGCTGCCTGGCAACGGGCTACTCCTGCCGCAGCCAGGTAAAACGGGTAGAGGGTAACGGCGTACGTCACCCATTGCAGGCTTTACTGGAGATAATTGGATGATCTGGAAACGTGCCGTGACGCTGCAGGCGCTGAACGCCATGGGCGAGGGGAATATGGTTGGGCTGCTGGATATCCAGTTCATCCGCATTGGCGACGATGAGATTGAGGCCACCATGCCCGTCGACAGTCGCACCCACCAGCCGTTTGGTTTATTGCACGGCGGAGCGTCCGTCGTGCTGGCCGAAACGCTGGGTTCGGTGGCGGGGTATCTCTGTACCGAAGGGGAGCAGAAGGTTGTCGGGCTCGAGGTGAACGCTAACCACATTCGCTCGGTGCGCAGCGGGCGCGTGCGCGGTGTTTGCCGCGCGCTGCACGCCGGAAGCCGCCATCAGGTGTGGCAAATAGATATTCTCGATGAGCAGGATCGCCTGTGCTGCTCGTCGCGGCTGACCACGGCGGTTGTGTAAAGTTTTCAGATGTTTTGCCTTTGGTCAAAAACTAGCCAGTTCGTTGTGATATACTGGTCAGGTTTTGTACATAAGCGAGGACATCATGGATACTGAAATAACCCCAACACAGCTGGCAATTGAATATTTACGTCGCGATAAGAGCAACCTGTCTCCGGCGCAGTACCTGAAAAAGCTGAAACAGCTTGAGCTGGAATTTACAGATTTGCTGGCGCTCTCTTCGAATGAACTGAAAGAAGAGATCTACTTTGCCTGGCGGTTGGGCGTTCACGTCCATTGAGTACATGAGAGTAAAAGGGCCGCGAGTGCGGCCTTTTTTGTGTCTGAAATTCAGTATCGGGCGGCGGTGACGCCACCCGGCATTGTCCTCAAACATTGACGGCGTTGATCAGCCGCGACTTCATGGACTGATACGCCGACGCCGCAAAATCCTCCGCCCAGCGCTGGTCCTCAATCGCCTCCAGCTGCACCGCGCAGTACTTCGTTTCCGGTGTTTTGGAGATGGGATCGAGATTATCCTGGGTCAGCTCGTTGCAGGCGCCAATCCACCATTGATAGGTCATATAGACCGCTCCGGCGTTGATACGCTCGCTGATGCTGGCGCGGGTAATCACTTTGCCGCGACGCGAGCGCACCCAGACCAGCTGGCCCTCCGCGATGCCCAGCTTGTCCGCATCGGCAGGGTTCATTTGCACCCGGCCCGGCTCATCGGCCAGGCTTTGCAGCGCGGCGCAGTTCCCGGTCATCGAGCGGCAGGAGTAGTGCCCCACTTCACGGACCGTACACAGCACCAGCGGGAAATCTGCGTCCGGAGTTTCCGCCGGTGCGCGCCACGGTGCGGCAAAGAGCTGGCCTTTACCGGTTGGGGTGTCGAACTGATTGTCTTTGTACAGGTACGGCGTTCCCGGATGATCCAGCGTCGGGCACGGCCACTGCACGTGGCCCATCTCGCCCATTTTTTCATACGTCACGCCGTAGAAGAGAGGGCACAGCTCGCGCATCTCATCCCAGATCTGCTGGTTAGAGTCATAATGCATCAGGTAGCCCATCTCGGTGGCGAGCAGGCTGATGATTTCCCAGTCGCGCTTCACGTTGCCGCTGGCCTCAATGGCTTTGCCGAAACGTTGGAACCCGCGATCGGCACAGGTAAAGACGCCGCCGTGTTCACCCCAGGAGGTGGCAGGAAGCAGGACGTCCGCCACTTCTGCCGTTTTGGTCATAAAGATGTCCTGAACCACGACAAAGTCGAGCGCCTCAAAACCGCTGCGAACGAGACCGAGATCGGCTTCGGTCTGAAGCGGATCTTCCCCCATGATGTAGTAGGCCTTGACCTTGCCTTCCAGCGCCAGATGGGGCACCTCGGTAATGCGTGTCCCGACCCGATCGTCCATTTTATTGACGTCAATTCCCCATGCTTCGGCAAACTTCTGCCTGACCGCCGGATCGGTCACATCCTGATAGCCCGGGAACATATTCGGCAGAACGCCCATATCGCAGGCGCCCTGAACGTTATTTTGTCCGCGCACCGGCCCGACGCCGACGGCAGGGCGCCCGAGGTTGCCGGTCAGCAGCGCCAGGCTGGAAAGCCCTTTGACCACATCCACGGCCTGACCAAACTGGGTTACGCCCATCCCCCACATCACGGTGGCGGAAGGGGCCGCCGCGAAGGTGCGCATTGCCTGGCGAACGTCGCGGGCGGGAATGCCGGTAAGATGCTCAACCTTCTCCGGCGCATAGTCTTTCACCGTCTGGCGATAGGCCTCAAGCCCCTCGGTAAAGCGCGCCACGTAGCTTTTGTCGTAGAGCTCCTCTTCCAGCAGCACGTAGCCAAAGGCGTTCACCAGCGCCATGTTGCTGCCGTTTTTCAGCTGCAGATGCTGATCGGCGATGCGCGCCGTTTCAATGCGCCGAGGATCGCAGACGATGATTTTTGCGCCGTTTTCCCGCGCTTTCAGCACGCGCCGGGCGACGATAGGGTGGGAGTCCGCGCAGTTATAGCCAAACACCAGCAGGCATTTTGAGTTTTCAATATCGTTGATTGAGTTGCTCATCGCGCCGTTGCCGAGCGTTTCCTGTAAACCGGCTACGGAAGGGCCGTGACAGACGCGCGCGCAGCAGTCCACGTTGTTGGTGTTCAGCACCGCGCGGGCAAATTTTTGCATCACATAGTTTGTTTCATTGCCGGTTCCGCGAGAGGATCCGGTGGTCATGATCGACCGCGGCCCGTGCTGCGCTTTAATGCTGCTGAGCCTGTGGGCGGTGTAGCGGATAGCCTCTTCCCAGGTAACGGGAGTGAATGCCTCGCCTTTGCGGTAGCGGATCATCGGCTGGGTCAGGCGCGGGGTGAGCAGACGGGTATCGTTGAGGAAGTCCCAGCCGTAAAAGCCTTTCAGACACAGGGTGCCCTGGTTTGTGACGCCTTCTGCGGCTTCGGCACGGATGATACGGTTATTTTCAACGACAAGGTTTAATTTACAGCCTGCACCGCAGTAGGGGCAGACGCTGGCGATCTTTTTCATCAATAACAGACCTGTTAAGAAATGAAGCAAAGTTGACTGGAAAACCCAGTCCCGTAAGCAGAGCTAAGCAGGAACCGTGCCAGGTTGGCTTTGCTGGTTTAACAGGGTGTCAAGCGGGGAAGGCGCGTGTCATCGTCAGGCTGTTCGTCAGTTTTGACGATGACACGAAAGCAGGATGAGTGGCCGTGAAATTACAGGTCGTCCATGGTGTAGCCCACGACAATTTCCAGCGTCTTGCGAATCACATCCGCCTGGACAACATCGTGGGTCGCTTCCAGCGTCTGAATGAGCCAGAGGATTATCGCTTTGTTGGACAGATGGCCTTCGGAGGCCAGAACACAGCGTACTGCAGTAGAAAAAACAGCGGACTCTTCAGCAAAACGATCGCCTGCGTGACGGAAATATTCCGACAGCGCACTGTCTAAAAAAGCAGAGTGGTATTCGGGTTGAAGCTGAATATTTTGTCTCATTTGTTCTCACCGTAGCTGTTAAATTGCAGTCAATGTATTTTTTTGGGGTCGGACGGTTTTCCACTTCCAAATAAAGGCACTACATTGTCTCTGTTATCGTTGAGAGGTCCCTCTCTGTTCGTTCGTCCTTGCGCGGTTCTGCGACGTTTAAAGGCGATGCTGTTTGAGCCGATCTCGGCAATCACCACCGCAAGTGTCTCCCGCCGCCGGGGATCCTTTTCATGTTCTTTCATTACCCGCAGACGCTGCAGCAATCCTTCGGTTGTCACTGGCCCCCGCTCTTTCAGAAGAGAGAGAACGGCTTCACCGATAAGCGTGTCGATCAGTCGGTCTGCGTCACTGCTATTCATCACGTTACCGTTCGAAGAGCAGACCAAGCAGCATGTGGTAGTGCTCTTCCTCTTCCGGACCATCGGCCCTTTCGAGGCGGCTGAGCAGTTTGGTACAGAGCGATTTGCGATTCAGGTTTCGCCCGTCGCTGAGGATTTCGACAACCACCTGGCCCAGCGTCTCCTGCTGGGTGGGAAGTGCCGCCTTTTCGAAGTACTGTGCGATCGCTGCTGCGGAATCTGTGGCGTAACCTTTCTGCTGCATGTTTCGCTCCTGTAAAATTTTGTAATCACTAACGTTACAATTAAGGTATACACAACTCCTAAATCTGTACATACAAAATGTACATATTTTTAATATTTTTATGATATATTTTATAAAATGCTTTATTTTCAACATGTTGTTTGGTTGTCATGAACCGGTAATGTTACAGGATATATTGTACAAAAAGGTCTGACACTGGTAAGTTGTACAGCGCAGAAAAATGTTTCATTAACTGCCGTAAATGATTGAGATGTAAATTATTTGTCAGGCAATGAATGTGCTATAAATGATACTTATCCACCTTTTTTGTGGCCAAAACCCTAACCCCAGGAATCGCATGCTCACAACCATCATTTACCGCAGTCATATCTGCGAGGACGTTCCAGTGAAAGCGCTGGAAGCAATGGTCGCTGCAGCAAATAGTAAAAACCGGCAATCCAACGTCACGGGGATCCTGCTGTTTAACGGCACACATTTTTTTCAGCTGCTTGAAGGGCCAGTGGAACACGTCTCTGCCATCTATGAGCAGATCTGCAGCGACCCGCGCCACCATAACGTGGTGGAGCTGATGCGCGATCACGGACCTGTCCGGCGTTTTGGCAACGTGGGCATGGAGCTTTTTGATTTGCGCCACTTCGACAGGGACGAAGTGCTGCAGCAGGTGCTCAACAGGGGGACGACACGCTATCAGCTGACGTATAACGACCGCCCGCTGCAGTTTTTCCGCACCTTTGTCGAGGCCACGGAAAAAGCGAACTATTTTGAACTGCCGCCTGCGGATTCCTGGGAGTTCGTTCGCGAAGAAACGCGCCTGTCCGCGCAGCCCGAGGTGGTCGCAAAAGGGGCGGATTGCAGCTTTGCGTTCCAGCCGATAGTCGATCCGTTTATGCAGCAGGTCGTCTCCTGGGAGGCGCTTCTCCGCACGCCTGACGGCGGCGCTCCGGGAGATTACTTTGCCAATCTGCCGCGTGACGATGTGTACGCCTCTGATTTACACAGCAAGCAGGTGGCGCTGTCCATGGCCAGCGCGCTGGGGCTCCAGGACCAGACGTTATCCCTCAACCTGCGGCCCATGACGCTGGTCAACATTCCCAACGCCGTGGATTTCCTGCTCACCGCGATTGAAGCCAATGGGTTTGTCCCCGAGCAAATTGTGGTGGAGTTCACCGAGAGCGAAGCCATTTCCCGTTTTGATGAATTCACGGATTCGGTCAGGCAGTTAAAAAGCGCGGGTATCAGCGTGACGATCGATCACTTTGGCGCCGGTTTTGCCGGTCTGCAGCTGCTGGCGCAGTTCCAGCCGGACAGAATTAAGATTAATCGCGATCTGGTCGCGAACGTGCATAAAAGTGGCCCGCGGCAGGCCATTATTCAGGCGATTATCAAATGCTGTTCCTCGCTTGAGATCCAGTTCTGCGCGGTAGGGGTAGAGAAGGCTGAAGAGTGGATGTGGCTGGAGTCCGCGGGGATTTCCCAGTTCCAGGGACATCTTTTTGCCAGCCCGCGACACGGCGGTATTCCCGCGATTGCGTGGCCGGAGAAAAAGTTCGACTTCTGATAAAGCTGTACACATTCCGGCAGAGTTAACTGTACGAATGGTAAATTTTATACAACAATGTATTAACAGGTGGATGGGAAAGAACCCCGTTCACCCATTCAAAATGCGGTCTTAGTTATACAAATGGTGTGTACAATCTGATAAGGTTGGTGCAGTTAGGTATGGAAGTTCTGAGCGTGAGGGAGTTAATGGCCTATTACAGTATCGGCGAAGTGGCCGAACGATGCGGTATCAACCCCGTTACGCTGCGTGCCTGGCAGCGCCGTTATGGATTGTTGAAGCCGCAGCGCAGCGAAGGGGGTCATCGTCAGTTTGACGATGAAGATATCCTGCGCATTGAAGAGATCAAGCGCCTGATGAAAAGCGGCGTCTCGGTCGGAAAAGTCAAAGCTTTGCTGGAAAACAAAGAAGTGTTGACTCAGGGCAACTGGGTTTCGTTCCAGGAAGAGATGATGACCGTTCTGCGTTACGCCAGCCCGGCAAAGCTGCGCGCCAAAATGGGCGAATTCCGCCGCGATCACGCGATAGACGCGCTGATTGACAATATTATCTCTCCCGTTCGTCAGCGCATGAACCAGGACCAAAACACCGTGCGCCACATGGCGAGCCTGTTTGACGGCGTACTGATCGAATTCGCCATTGCAAGCCTGGCGGAATCCCGCAAAAAAATCGGTAAAGACGCGCTGCTGATAGGCTGGGAATGCGATGACCGCACCCACCTGTGGCTGGAAGCCGCGCGCTTATCGCAGAAGGGCTGGCACATTGACGTCCTTGCGGAACCCATTGATTCGCCGCGCCCTGAACTGTTTCCTGGGCAAAAAATCTTCGTATGGACGGGGAAATCCCCAACGCCTCGCCAACAGGAACAGCTCGATCACTGGCGTGAACAGGGGTTTGCTGTCTCATTTCATCACTGATCGTCAGAGGCCCAGAGGGCCTTTTTTTGTTTTAGTCATTTTCTGAGCAAAAGCTATCTCAAAAATAGGCATTTCCGATGCATATTTTACTTTTCTCTTCCCCGTCGTAAATGCCGCGATGAAATGCATTATTAATCAATGCATTGAACAAATACATCCATCCTGACTGCATCCTCTCACAGGGTCTATGCTTAATAAAAGTAGGCAAAAAGGGCGGTTTAGCCGAATGCCCCTGCTGACAGAGGGTTGAAGTGATAATCGTTATCACTAACATGGTGTTATGCCCTGATGGCTTATCAGATGAGGTGGACCTATGGAACTGCATTCAGAAACCTTTAATCCTGCCGATTTTGCCTGGCGCGGCTTAACGCTCACGCCAGCGGCGGCGGCACATATTCACGAGCTGGTGGCGAAAAAGCCCGAGATCCTCGGCGTACGTTTGGGCGTCAAACAGACCGGCTGCGCGGGTTTCGGCTACGTGCTCGATACCGTCACCGAGCCCGAGAAAGATGACCTGGTGTTCGAGACGGACGGCGCGAAACTGTACGTCGCGCTGCAGGCCATGCCGTTTATTGACGGTACCGAAGTGGACTACGTCCGCGAAGGCTTAAACCAGTTATTCAAATTTCATAACCCGAAAGCCCAGAACGAATGCGGCTGCGGCGAAAGCTTTGGGGTATAGGCGGAACTATGTCTCGTAATACTGAAGCAACGAGTGATGTAAATACCTGGAGCGGTGGGCACCTCAACTATAAAGAGGGGTTCTTCACCCAGCTGCAGACCGATGAGCTGGCGAAAGGCATTAACGAAGATGTCGTGCGGGCGATCTCGGCGAAACGTAACGAGCCGGAGTGGATGCTGGAGTTCCGCCTGAGCGCCTTCCGCGCCTGGCTGGAGATGGAAGAGCCGCACTGGCTGAAAGCGCATTATGACAAGCTGAACTATCAGGATTACAGCTACTACTCTGCGCCGTCCTGCGGCAGCTGTGACGATACCTGCGCCTCGCAGCCCGGCGCGGTGCAGCAAACCGATGCGGAGAACAGCTTCCTCAGCAAAGAAGTGGAAGAAGCCTTTAACCAGCTTGGCGTGCCCGTGCGTGAAGGGAGAGAGGTGGCGGTGGACGCCATTTTCGACTCCGTCTCGGTGGCGACCACCTACCGCGAAAAGCTGGCAGAACAGGGGATCATTTTCTGCTCCTTCGGCGAAGCGATTCACGATCATCCGGAACTGGTGAAAAAGTACATTGGGACCGTGGTGCCCTCTAACGACAACTTCTTTGCGGCGCTCAACGCGGCGGTAGCCTCTGACGGCACCTTTATCTATGTGCCGAAAGGCGTGCGCTGTCCGATGGAGCTTTCCACCTATTTCCGCATCAATGCCGAAAAAACAGGCCAGTTCGAACGCACAATTCTGGTCGCGGATGAAGGCAGCTACGTCAGCTACATCGAAGGGTGCTCCGCCCCGGTTCGCGACAGCTACCAGCTGCACGCGGCGGTAGTGGAGGTCATCATCCACAAAGATGCCGAGGTGAAATACTCCACGGTGCAAAACTGGTTCCCGGGCGACGGCAATACCGGCGGTATCCTGAACTTCGTCACCAAGCGCGCGCTGTGCGAAGGCGAAAACAGCAAGATGTCGTGGACCCAGTCTGAAACCGGCTCTGCCATCACCTGGAAATACCCGAGCTGTATCCTGCGCGGGGATAACTCCATCGGCGAGTTTTACTCGGTGGCGCTGACCAGCGGCCATCAGCAGGCCGATACCGGCACCAAGATGATCCACATCGGTAAAAACACCAAATCCACCATCATCTCGAAAGGGATCTCCGCCGGGCATAGCCAGAACAGCTATCGCGGGCTGGTGAAAATCATGCCAACGGCCACCAACGCGCGTAACTTTACCCAGTGTGACTCGATGCTGATTGGCGCAGACTGCGGGGCGCATACCTTCCCGTACGTCGAGTGCCGTAACAACACGGCCCAGCTTGAGCACGAGGCGACGACGTCGCGGATTGGGGAAGATCAGCTCTTCTACTGCCTGCAGCGCGGGATCAGCGAAGAAGACGCCATCTCAATGATCGTCAATGGCTTCTGTAAGGACGTCTTCTCTGAACTGCCGCTGGAATTTGCCGTTGAAGCCCAGAAACTCCTCGCCATTAGTCTTGAACACAGCGTCGGTTAAGGAAAGCACATGTTAAGCATTAAAGATTTACAGGTTAGCGTAGAAGACAAAGCCATCCTGCGTGGCCTCAATTTTGACGTTAAGCCGGGTGAAGTTCACGCCATCATGGGGCCGAACGGCTCCGGGAAAAGTACGCTTTCTGCGACGCTGGCGGGGCGCGAAGATTATGAGGTAACCCACGGCTCGGTCGAGTTTAACGGCAAAAATCTGCTGGAGATGTCGCCGGAAGACCGCGCGGGGGAGGGCATCTTCATGGCCTTCCAGTACCCGGTCGAAATTCCGGGCGTCAGCAACCAGTTTTTCCTGCAGACGGCGCTTAACGCGGTGCGCAAGTATCGCGGCCTGGAGGCGCTGGACCGCTTTGACTTCCAGGACCTGATGGAAGAGAAGATCAAGCTGCTGAAAATGCCGGAAGATCTGCTGACCCGTTCGGTTAACGTTGGCTTTTCCGGCGGCGAGAAAAAGCGTAACGACATCCTGCAGATGGCGGTTCTGGAGCCCGAGCTGTGCATACTGGATGAGACCGACTCCGGCCTGGATATCGACGCCCTGAAGATCGTTGCTGACGGGGTGAACTCCCTGCGTGACGGCAAGCGTTCGTTCATTATCGTCACCCACTACCAGCGCATTCTGGACTACATCAAGCCGGATTACGTCCACGTGCTTTACCAGGGGCGTATTGTGAAATCCGGTGATTTCACGCTGGTTAAACAACTGGAGGAGCAGGGCTATGGCTGGCTTACCGAACAGCAGTAATGCGCTCCAGCAATGGCACAGGCTGTTTGAAGCCCAGGGCGGCACGCGCTCTGAGCAGGCGCAGCAGCATCTGCAGCAGATGCTGCGTCTCGGCCTGCCGACGCGTAAGCATGAGAACTGGAAATACACCCCGCTTGATGGCCTGCTGAACGCCGAGTTTGTGACCCGCCTGGCGGATCTCACCCCGGCGCAGCGTGACGCGCTGGCCGTAAACGTGGATGCCGTGCGCCTGGTGTTTGTCGACGGTGAGTTCCGTCCGGAGCTGAGCGACGCCCTTCAGGGGAGCGGATTTGAGATTGAGATAAACGACGATCGCCAGTCCCTCAGCGCCCCGGTTCAGCCTGAGGTGTTCCTGCACCTGACCGAGAGCCTGGCCCGCAGCGTAACGCACATCCGCGTGAAGCGTAACCTGCGTCCGGCAAAACCGCTGCTGCTGATGCACATCACCCAGGGGCTGGACGGCGACGAAATCAACACCGCGCACTATCGCCATCATCTTGAGCTGGCGGAGGGGGCGGAGGCCACGGTGATTGAACATTACGTCAGCCTCAACGAAACGCGCCACTTTACCGGATCCCGTCTGACGATGAACGTAGCCGCCAATGCCCAGCTTCACCACGTCAAGCTGGCATTTGAGAACCCGCAGAGCCACCACTTTGGCCATAACGACATTTTACTTGGGCAAGATGCCGCAGCCTACAGCCACAGCTTCCTGCTCGGCGGGTCGGTGCTGCGCCACAACACCAGCACGCAGCTTAACGGTGAAAACACCACGCTGCGCATCAACAGTTTGGCGATGCCGGTTAAATCAGAGGTGTGCGACACGCGCACCTGGCTGGAGCACAACAAGGGCTACTGCAACAGCCGCCAGCTGCACAAAACTATCGTGAGTGATAAAGGGCGAGCGGTATTTAACGGACTGATTAACGTGGCGCAGCACGCCATCAAAACCGACGGGCAGATGACCAACAATAATCTGCTGTTAGGGCGCCTGGCGGAGGTGGACACCAAACCGCAGCTGGAGATCTACGCCGACGACGTGAAGTGCAGCCACGGTGCGACGGTCGGGCGGATCGACGACGAGCAGATGTTCTACCTGCGTTCCCGCGGCATCGACGAGCAGGCGGCGCAGAAAATGATTATCTATGCGTTTGCCGCCGAGCTGACGGAAGCGCTGAACGATGGTCAGTTAAAACAGCAGGTGCTGGCGCGTATCGGCCAGCGTCTGCCTGGAGGCGAAGCATGAGTTTTCCCGTCGAGAAAGTACGGGCAGATTTTCCGGTTCTGACCCGTGAAGTGAACGGTCTTCCTCTGGCCTATCTGGACAGCGCGGCCAGCGCCCAGAAGCCGAATCAGGTGGTGGATGCGGAAGCCGAGTTTTATCGCCACGGCTACGCCGCCGTGCATCGCGGTATTCATACCCTGAGCGCCGAGGCGACCCAGCTTATGGAAAACGTGCGCACGCAAATTGCCGCCTTCCTCAATGCAAAATCGCCTGAGGAGCTGGTCTTCGTGCGCGGAACCACCGAAGGGATCAACCTTGTCGCTAACAGCTGGGGCAACGCGCAGGTCCACGCGGGGGATAACATTATCATCACCCAGATGGAGCACCACGCCAATATCGTGCCGTGGCAGATGCTCTGCGAGCGCGTTGGTGCGCAATTGCGGGTCATTCCGCTCAACGTTGACGGGACGCTGCAGCTCGAGCAGCTCGACGCATTGCTGGATGACCGCACGCGGCTGGTGGCGGTCACCCAGGTCTCTAACGTGCTCGGGACTGAAAACCCGGTGGCAGAGATTGTCGAAAAAGCCCATCAGGCCGGCGCGAAGGTGCTGATTGACGGCGCCCAGGCGGTAATGCACCACGCGGTTGACGTTCAGGCGCTGGACTGCGATTTCTACGTCTTCTCAGGCCACAAGCTCTATGGGCCGACCGGGATTGGCGTGCTCTACGTGAAGGAAGACATCCTGCAGGCGATGCCGCCGTGGGAAGGGGGCGGATCGATGATCGCCACCGTAAGCCTGACGGAAGGCACCACCTACGCGCGCGCGCCGTGGCGTTTTGAGGCGGGTACGCCCAACACCGGCGGGATTATCGGTTTGGGTGCGGCGGTTTCTTATGTCTCGGCAATCGGCCTTGATAGCATTCAGGAGTACGAACAGCTGCTGATGCACTATGCGCTTGCCGAGCTTGCCAGCGTGCCGGATCTGACCCTCTACGGGCCTGCCGACCGGCAAGGGGTGATCGCGTTCAATCTCGGGAAACATCACGCCTATGACGTGGGCAGTTTCCTCGATAACTACGGCGTGGCGGTCCGTACCGGGCACCACTGCGCCATGCCCCTGATGGCGTTTTACCAGGTGCCGGCAATGTGCCGCGCGTCGCTGGTGATGTACAACACAACGGAAGAGGTCGACAGGCTGGTGGCGGGGCTTAAGCGTATTCACCAGCTGCTGGGCTAACGGAGAGGCAAAAGATGGCAGAACTGCCGGACAGAGACAAATTGCTGCGCAACTTCTCGCGTTGCGCAAACTGGGAAGAGAAGTACCTGTATATCATCGAGCTGGGGCAGCGTCTGCCGCCGCTCGGTGAAGAGGCGCATAACCCGGAAAATATTATTCAGGGCTGCCAGAGCCAGGTGTGGATTGTGATGGAACAGTCTGACGACGGCACGATAGCACTGCACGGCGACAGCGATGCGGCCATTGTAAAAGGACTTATTGCGGTCGTCTTTATTCTTTACCACCGGATGTCGGCGCAGGATATTGTCGCGTTTGATGTCCGCCCGTGGTTTGAAAAAATGGCCCTGACCCAACACCTCACTCCGTCTCGTTCCCAGGGTCTGGAAGCGATGATTCGCGCTATTCGCGCCAAAGCTGCAATCCTTAGCTAGACTTACAGAACAGCATTCATTCTGTTTCGCGAGGTGGTTCCCGCCTCGCTGGTTTTTCAGCTTTCTGGCGTCCTGTCAGTGAATAAGGAATCTCAGCATGAAGCGCGCGTCTCTAATAACTCTATTACTCCTCAGTTCGCTCGGCGCACTTAATTCGGCCCGCGCGATGGACTATCCGTTGCCGCCCGCAGGCAGTCGCCTGATTGGGCAAAATCAAACCTACACGATACAGGAAGGGGATAATAAGCTGCAGACCATCGCCCGTCGGTTTAACACGGCGGCACAGGTAATCCTGGAAACAAACAATACCATTGCGCCGGTAAACCCTGCCCCGGGAACCGTCATTACCATTCCGTCGCAGATGCTGCTGCCGGACACGCCGCGCGAGGGCATTGTGGTGAACCTCGCTGAGCTGCGGCTCTACTACTTCCCGCCGGGAGAAAACATTGTTCAGGTCTTCCCGCTCGGCATTGGACAGCTGGGGCTGGAAACACCGGTCACGACCACGCGCGTAAGCCAGAAAATCCCGAATCCCACTTGGACACCCACGCCGGGCATCAGAGCACGCTCTCTGGAGCAGGGAATTAAATTACCTCCGGTGGTACCTGCCGGGCCAAATAACCCGCTGGGACGCTTCGCACTGCGTTTAGGGATAGGCAACGGGGAATATCTCATCCACGGCACCAGCGCGCCGGACAGCGTAGGCCTGCGGGTTAGCTCCGGCTGTATGCGGATGAATGCCCCGGACATTAAAGCCCTGTTCGAACAGGTGCGGGTTGGCACGCGGGTACAGATTATCAATGAACCCGTGAAGTTCTCCGTGGAGCCGGACGGTAAACGCTATATTGAAGTCCATCGCCCGCTGGCGCAGGCTGAGGGAGAAAACCCGCAGGTCTCGCCCATTACGCATTCCGCAGACTTTGCGACCTTTGTTTCTCAGTCGGGAAGCGATAAGGCGCTGATTGAGAAAGCCCTGTCACGCCGCGCCGGGATCCCGGTTATCGTGTCGTCAGGGAGCGGCCCGTCGGCCAGCAATAGCGTATTGTCGGTGCAGAACAGCCGGGTGTCCGCTGCGGTAGCGGAAGATGAAGGGGAGAAGGTGACGCAGTAGCCGTTTGACGCAGGCAAAAAAAATGGCGCACAATGTGCGCCATTTTATTAACAGGTACTATTACTTACGGTATTTAGTAGCCTGGTTGTCCAGACGCTGGTTAGCGCGAGCTGCGTCGTCTTTAGCAGCCTGAACGTCGGA
>Ga0302349_1000918_pt1 | contig 27621 bp, 28 predicted proteins | sample PhyAR1_FD_202176 | JGI IMG/M metagenome (GOLD analysis project Ga0302349, IMG submission 202176) | Leaf surface microbial communities from alfalfa plants in UC Gill Tract Community Farm, Albany, California, United States - DLSL A.R1... | ecosystem: Host-associated > Plants > Phyllosphere >...
CGGCTGGATGGACGACGCGATCCGGGAGGCCGGCGCGGCGCAGACCCCTGGCGGCCGTCTCGGCGGCACCGAGACCGTCGCCGACCTGGTGCGGTTCCTCGTCTCCGCGCGAGGCGCCTGGATCCGCGGGCAGCTCCTGTACTCCAACGGCGGATTCGCGACACCGGCGCTCTGAGGACTCCCCGGGCAGCCCCGAAGAGGGGGTCCCGGCGGGGCCGGGCGTCGGGATCTTCGGGCGCCGACGCCGGCGGGGCCGAGCCTCGGGATCTCCGGGCGCCGACGTCGGCGGGGCGAGCACGAACGGCTGCCTGAGAGCCTCGAGCCAGGCGATTGCCTGGCTCGAGGACGTGGGACAGCCGTTCGTGCACGCCCCCGCCCGGCACAAACGGGCCCCGGGGCGATCGACCGATCAGTGGCAGCTCCGGCGGGAGGATCGTTCGACCTGCCTCGGGGCCGACAGGATGATCGGCGGATCTGCCGCGGAGCCGGCCGGATGCGCGATCGACCAGCCGCGGGGCCGGCCGGGTGCGGGGCCCGCGGCGGGCTCAGCCGCGGCGGCGCGCCACCTGCATCGCGGCCAGCCCCAGCGCCAGCAGCCCGGCGGCGACCACGATGATCGTGGTGGCCTCCACACCGGTCCGCGCCAGCGCGTCGCTGTCGTCCGATCCGGCAGCCCCGGAGCCTGTGACCTGCGAGTCTGCCTGATCCCCGGGAGTTCCCGCGGTGGGAGCGGAGCTGGGATCCGGCTGTGCCGTGGGAGCGGTGGGCTCGGCCGGGACCGTCGGCTCGGCGGGCGCACCCGGCTCCGCCGGCATCGTCGGCGCCGTCGGGGAGGTCGGGGAGGTCGGCTCCGCCGGGGTGGTGGGCTCGGCCGGGGAGGTCGGCTCCGCCGGGGCGGTGGGCTCGGAGGGGGCGGGCTCGTCCTGCTCGGCGGGGACGAGGCGGAGCTCCCCGCCGTCGACCTGGACCTCGGCCTCGACGTCCGCGGGCAGGCCCTCGACCTGCACCGTGGAGAATCCGCCGGAGATCGATCTCGCCTCGAGCAGGGTCAGCCCCTCGCCCAGCTGCATGCCCTCGGGCAGCGTGACCTGCAGGGTCCCGCCCAGCACCGCGGTGCCCTGCACCTCGAGGACCGGCCGGCCGGAGTCGCCGACCTGCAGGGCGAGGACGCCGCCGGCCTCCTGCACGAAGCCGCCGCCGATCTCGAGCTTCTCCGGCACTGCCAGGGTCCCGCCCGTGAGGACCACATCTCCCGTGCCGAGGGCGCTGTCCGTCGCGGCCCGGAGCGTGCCGCCCTCGATCCGGGTGCCGCCGGTGTACGCGTTGTCCCCGGACAGGGTCAGCTCGCCGGTGCCCGAGAGGGTCAGCGCACCGGCGCCCGCGATGTCGTTGCGCCAGTCGTCCTCGGCGGAGAAGCCTCCGGCCTCGGCATCCATGCTCACGGCCACGTCGGTGTCGAAGGCGCCGTAGCCGCCCTGGGCGGCGAACAGGTTCAGGCGGCCCCAGCCCTCCGCGTCGTCCAGCACCGGGTAGCCGGAGGCGAGGCCGGTGGAGTGCAGGACCCAGCGGCGCTGCGCGGCGTCGAGGTAGGGGAAGCGGGTCTCGAGCAGCACCTCGGCGCCCTTGGGCACGCGCATCGCCTGGTCCGGGTCCCCCGTCTGCTCGAAGCCGAAGGTCATGTACTCCGTGTACTGCGCGAGGTCCGCGTCGTAGTCGTCGTCCTCGTCGAGGATCCCGGCCTCCTGCTGCTGGGCCAGCCACGCGGTGCCCTGCGTCGAGGCCTCCTGCTTCACGTCCGCGAGCGCGGGATCGTTCAGCGCGCCGGCCGTGATCGCGGTGGACAGGGTGCGCCCGCCCATCACGTCCAGCGGCGAGTGCATGCCCAGCTGGATCCGGCTGGTCCCGATCTCGCTCGCGGTCAGCAGCATGTCGTCGTACTCCTGCGGGAAGGAGTAGGCCAGGCCGAAGGTCGCCATGCCGCCGGCGCTGGTGTGCCCCGAGGGGAAGCCGCCGTCGCTGGCGGCCTCCTCGACGGGCTTGCGCAGCGGATCCGCGTACTCGGGCACGTCGACCTCGTCGGACCAGCGGTAGGGGCGCGGGTACTGGTAGTACATCTTGGCGTTGTTCGAGGTCGCCGAGTGGTTGCGGATGTCGTCGACGAGCTGGACCGTCGCCCCCAGCTCCCCGTCGGGATCCGCCCAGACGCCGTTCTCGTTGCTCTCGTCGGAGTACTTGACCGTGGTGGCATCGGCCGGGATCTCGTCGGGGATCGTGGTGCCGGCGTTGACGCTCTCGCGATAGGCCTCGGTGTACGGGCCCAGGCCCTCGGTCGCCGTGTAGTTCTGGTGGCGGCGGTCGATCACGTACGCCCGCTGCTGCTCGGGGTCGGTGGCGTCCTGCGAGATCTCGATGGCCTGGGCGATGTTGGCGTCGGCGATCCCGGCGTCGATCTTCGTGCCGTTGTCCCACTCCGTGCCCGGCTCCCACACCTCCAGCATCGGCGAGAGCACCCCGACGGCGGCGTTGCGGGTGGGGTCGAGGTCCGCATCGGTGTTGGTGTCCCAGACATCGACGTAGTAGCCGTAGGCGCCGGCGTGCGGGGCGATCGCGGACTCGTCCAGGAGGTCCCGTCCGGGATCGGCCAGGGCGGGCATCGCTGCGCCCATGCAGGAGACGCCGAGGAGGGTTCCGCTGGTCAGCACGGAGTACAGGCGGGTGCGAGGGGACATCGCGGCCTTTCGGGGAGGGTCGGCCCAGGAAGCGGCCGATGAGGGAGAGGGCTTTCCCACACCCTAGACAGGTCCGATGAACTCGTCGTGAACCTTCGGCGGCATCCGATGCCGAAGCGCCCAGGGCGCGATGCAGGTCACAGCGCCGCCGACGGGGGCGTCGATGGCGAGATCGACGGAGGCCCCGGCACCGGGAGAGACCGTGACCTCGGCGACGAGCGGGCGACGGAGGCGACAGCGACGACGCCCGCGGCGGCGCCATCGGGCATGATCGCCCTATGCGACTGTGGAGCCTGCACCCCTCGATCCTCGACCGCGCGGCGCTGGTCGCGTGCTGGCGCGAGGGGCTGCTCGCGCAGAAGGTCCTGGCCGGAGGCACCCGCGGCTACACGCGGCACCCGCAGCTGACCCGGCTGCGGGCGCATCCGGATCCGGAGTCGGCGATCGGGGCGTACCTGCGCGGCCTGCAGGAGGAGGCGACGGCGCGCGGCTACCGCTTCGACGCGAGCCGGGTCCTGCGGCCCGTCCCCGCATCGGACCTCGACCCCATCCCCGTCACCGCGGGCCAGCTCGCCTACGAGCTCGAGCACCTGCGCAGGAAGGTCGCGGCGCGGGCCCCGGAATGGCTGCTGCAGCTGCCGCCCGGCGAAGGCGCGGCGGGCGGCGGCGCGATCCCGGCGCATCCGCTGCTGACGGTGGTTCCCGGGGACGTCGAGGCCTGGGAGGTCCGCACCGCCTGACGGTCGGGGCCCCGGCGTGCAGAAGAGGGCCCGTGGGGGCCGCCGACATGGGGATGACCCGGTCGGCGGCCCTCACAGGCCCGTGCGTGCACGCTCCGCTCCGATGAGGACCGGGGCGGCGGTGCGGGGTGGGACGCAGCGCGTCAGGCGGCTCGGATCAGTGGCCCTCGCCCTCGGCGTGGTCGTGGCCCTCGTGGGATTCCTCGGCGCCGCCGGCGTCGGAGGCGTGGTCCTCGTGCTCGCCCTCGGCGTGGTCGTGGCCCTCGTGGGACTCGCCCTCGGAACCGGCCCCGGCGACGTGGACCTCGCCGGAGGCGGTGCCCGTGGTCACCTGGATCTCGTGGGGGATGACCGGCAGGTCCAGCTCGCGGTAGATCTCGCCGCTGGCGATGTCGACCATGTGCAGCTTCTTGGCCTGCGGGTCCACCACGAAGGCGGTGCCGTCGGCGACGGCCATCATCGGACCGGCGCTCTGCCACTCCTCCGGCTCGGACCACTCGCCGATCACGGGGACCTCGTGCAGCATCTCGCCGGACTCGGGGTCGATGATGTTGAGCTCGCCGTCGGCGGTGAGGACCAGCGCCTCGCCGTTCTCGCCGCGGTCCAGGGACCGGAACCAGTAGGTCGAGCCGAGCTCGACGGTCTTGAGGGTGTCGGTGCGGGTGTCGATCAGGGCGATCGAGGTGGGGTGCTCGGTGCCGCCGGCGGGCTCGGCCTCGACCTTGTTGTCGGCCAGGACGATCGGGGAGGCCTCGGAGCCCTTCTGGTTGCCCGAGCGCTGGTAGTCGGTGGTGACCGGGACCTTGTGGAAGGCGCCGTCGCGGTAGACGACCGGGCCGTTCTCGCAGCCCAGGGTGACGACGTCGCCGGATTCGGTGGGCTGGGCGGCGGCCTCCCCGTGGACGCCGGGGCAGTCGTCGGTGCGGGCGATCTCGTGGCCGTCGGCGTCCTCGACGAGGACGGTGGTGCGGGCATCGGCGGTGCCCTCGGTGCGCAGCACGCCGCCGTCGGACAGCGGCACGGCAACGCCGTGGTGCGGGGCATCGGACTCGACGGTGACGACGTCGCCGAGGGTGCCCTCGGCCAGGCCCGCCGGGTCGAAGATCGTGATCTCGCCGGTGCCGTCGGCGAACAGGGCGGTGCGGTCGCCGTGGGGGACGACGTGGCCGGGCTCGGAGGCCTCGACCTGGAGCCCGGTCAGGGCCGGCTCCACGGTGTAGAAGTGCGAGTGGTCGCCGTGGGCCTGCTCGTACAGGCCGGTGTCGAAAGCGCTGAAGCCTCCGCTGCCGGCGACCATGACGTGGCGGCCGTCGCCGGCCGGGCCCAGGCGCAGGTAGCCCTCGAGCTCGGCGCTGCCGAGGACCTCGCCGTCGGCGGAGTCGATGGTGGTGACGCCGCCGTCGTGGGCGAGCGTGATGCGGGGGGTGAGGGCGCCGACCTCGACGGGCTCCGCGCGCTCGGCGGTCGCCGTGGCGCCGCCCGCGTCGGAGGCTCCCGTGGTGGTCCCCGCGTCGGTCGAGGGCCCTCCGCAGGCGGCGAGCGCGAGGACGCCCGTGAGGATCAGGGCCGATCGTTTCGTGACAACGGTTCTCATCAGATGCATAGGAAGAACCTAGCATGTACTGAGAATCATCTGCATTAAGCGATGCCTGCGAGACGCCGCAGGTCACAGAGATATTCCGGGGCCCGACCGACCGCGCCGACACCGGCCGATCCGCAAGATGTGACCACTGCAACATCTCCGCCGGCGGCCGTAGGATGAGCCGGTGATCAGCACCGCAGCGGCGACCGACGCCGAGCAGGCCGAGCTCGGGCACCGCCTCGCGGAGGCCTGGCGCCGCGGCGCCCTCGTCCCCGCCGCAGCAGCCCCCGACCCCGCCGCGCCCGTCCACGTCGCCCGGATGGGACGCGGGGAGTCCTTCGAGGCCTGGGAGGTCCGCCCGGAGACCGGGCCCGTGCTGACCGTCCGCATCCCCTGGCAGGACGGAGCCCTCCACGCCCCGGCGATGGCGGGAGAGGTCCTCGCCCTCGAGCGCATCCCCGAGGGCCTCGGCCCCCAGCCTCTGGCGCTGCACGAGGACGCGGCCCGCAGCCCCATCGGCCGCCCGTGCCTGGTCACGACGCACATGCCCGGACGCATCCTCGCCCCCGAGGCATGGACGCCGGAGCACCTGCGCGCCCACGCCCGGCGCCTGGCCGAGCTGCACCGCACCGATGAGCCCTGGCGGGCGCCGTCCTGGGCCGAGGAGACCGGCGCGCTGTTCGCGCAGTGGCCCGCGCAGCTCCCGCCCGGCGATCCGCAGGGCCTGGCCCCGCTGATCGCGGCCGCCGGGCAGGAGTGCGCCGCCGCCGCGGAGGAGATCGACGCCGCCCCGCGATGGACGCTCTGCCACGGGGACCTGTGCGCGACCAACATCGTCTGGGAGGACGGGCGCTGCGCGTACATCGACTTCGAATGGGCGATGGCCGACGACCCTGCCCGCGACCTCGCGATCATCGGCGGGCCCGTCCACGCCGGCCCCTGGTACGTCCCGATGGACGAAACGCAGGTGGCGGGGTTCGTCCAGGAGTACCGCGCACGCTGCGCCGAGCTGGGCGGCCTCGTGGAGGAGACCTCGGCCCTGCGCTCGCGGATGCGCGCCTGGACCGCCTACGAGCGCACCGCCATGCTCGTGCACGTGGCCGGGCGCGCCGAGCACAGCGCGCTGCACGCGCGGGTGCTTCCGCAGCTGCGGAGCACGCTCGCCGCGATGCTGGGCGTGGCGTGAGCCGCGATCGCGGAACGACGGAAGGGCCGATGACCAGCACGGTCATCGGCCCTTCGCGTCATCGGCCCTCGGGCCGGCAGCGGATCAGATCACGCCGAAGGCGGCCATCGCATCGGCCACCTTCTTGAAGCCGGCGACGTTGGCGCCGACGACGTAGTCGCCCGGTCGGCCGACGAGGTCGGCGGTCTCGAGGCAGGTGGCGTGGATGTCGCGCATGATCTGCGTGAGGCGCTCCTCGGTGTGCTCGAAGCTCCACGCGTCGCGGGCGGCGTTCTGCTGCATCTCCAGCGCGGAGGTCGCCACGCCGCCGGCGTTGGCCGCCTTGCCCGGGCCGAAGGCGACGCCGGCCTCGCGGAAGATGCCGATCGCCTCGGGGGTCGCGGGCATGTTGGCGCCCTCGGAGACCGCCTGGACGCCGTTCCGCACGAGGGTGCGCGCGGCCTCGGCGTCGAGCTCGTTCTGCGTGGCCGAGGGCAGGGCGATGTCCACGGGCACGTCCCAGACGCTGCCGCCGGCCACGAAGCGCGCGGAGCCGCCGCGACGCTCGGCGTACTCGGCGATGCGACCGCGCTCGACCTCCTTGATCTGCTTGAGCAGCTCCAGGTCGATGCCGGCCTCGTCCACGACGTAGCCGCTCGAGTCCGAGGCGGTGATCGCGGTGCCGCCCAGCTGGCGGGTCTTCTCGATCGCGTAGATTGCGACATTGCCGGAGCCGGAGACGGCGACGCGGCGCCCCTCGAGGGAGGAGCCGCGGGCCCTCAGCATCTCGTCGGCGAAGATGGTCGCGCCGTAGCCGGTGGCCTCGGTGCGCACCAGGGAGCCGCCCCAGCTGAGGCCCTTGCCGGTGAGGACGCCCGCCTCGTAGCGGTTGGTCAGGCGCTTGTACTGGCCGAAGAGGAAGCCGATCTCGCGGCCGCCCACGCCGATGTCGCCGGCGGGGACGTCGGTGTACTCGCCGATGTGGCGGTGCAGCTCGGTCATGAACGACTGGCAGAAGCGCATGACCTCGCCGTCGCTGCGGCCGCGCGGGTTGAAGTCGGAGCCGCCCTTGCCGCCGCCGATGGGCAGGCCGGTCAGGGAGTTCTTGAAGATCTGCTCGAAGCCGAGGAACTTCACGATGCCGAGGTTCACGCTCGGGTGGAAGCGCAGGCCGCCCTTGTACGGGCCGAGCGCCGAGTTGTACTCGACGCGGAAGCCGCGGTTGACGCGGACCGTGCCGGTGTCGTCCACCCACGGGACGCGGAAGATGATCTGCCGCTCGGGCTCGCACAGACGGGACAGGATGCTGAGGTCGGCGTACTCGCTGCCGGCCTCCTCGAGGACCTCGAGGGAGTCGAAGACCTCCCGCACGGCCTGGTGGAACTCGGGCTCGCCGGGGTTCCGCCGGAGCACCTGCTCGAAGGTGGACGTGAGATGGGAATCCGACATAGGGGGCCCTTTCCGTGGCGGGGGTTGCCCGCCCACGGTAGCGACGGGTCCGCCCCGCGGGACGCACCCGCCCAGCATGTGGCCATCCATGCAGGTATCGGGGTTCACCTGCGGCGCAGCCCGGCGCTGCCGCCCGCCGCGGGCCCGGCGGATGGCACCGGGACGGTGCCGGTCCCGGCGTCAGGGCACCTCGCGGCCGAGCGCCTTCGCCAGCTGCAGCGCGAGCGCCGTCCGGTCCCGGGCCTCGAGCTTGCGCAGCAGCGCGGACACGTGGTTCTTCACGGTGCCCTCGGCCAGGTGCAGCGACGCCGCGATCTCGCCGTTGGTGCGCCCCCGCGCGACGCCGCCGGCGACCGCGCGCTCGCTGCGGGTGAGGATCGCGAGCGGCGCGGGAGCGGCATCGCCCGCCGGTCCCGGGGAGCGGGCGTGCCGGGCGATGCGGGGGTCGAGCACGAGACCGCCCTCGGCGACGGCGCGCACCGACTCGGCCAGCCGGTCCGGGGCGATGTCCTTGAGCAGGTACCCGGCGGCGCCGGCGTCGACGAGGGCCCGCACGAGCGCGGCGTCCTCGAAGGTCGTCAGGACGAGCAGCGGCAGCCCGGGATGCGCACCCGCGCAGGCCCGCACCAGCCCCAGGCCGTCGAGGCCCGGCATGCGCGCATCGGTGATCACGACGTCCGGCGCCCGGGCCGCGATGACCGCGAGCGCCTCGCGCCCGTCGGCGGCCTCGCCCACGACGGCGAGGTCGTCGATCGTCTCGAGCACGAGGCGCAGCCCGCGCCGCAGCAGCTCATGGTCGTCCACGACCACGACGCGCCACGGGGCCGTTCCCTCCGCGCCGCTCATGCCGCCCGCTCGCGGTCCGCGGCGACGGGCAAGTCGAGGCGCAGCGCGACGCCGGCGCCGCCATCGGACCGCTCCAAGCCCGTGCCGACGGCGATCCCGACCTGGCCTCCGTGCAGCTGGGCCCGCTCCCCCATCGAGCGCAGGCCGAACCCCCGGGTGATGATGCCGGGCGGGGCGTCCGGGCCGCCGGGGGCGTCCGGGCCGCCGGGGGCGTCGGCGCCCCTCCCGTCGTCGAGCACGAGGAGCCGCACGGCAGGGCCCTCGTGCTCGAGCCGCAGCTCGGCGCGCGAGGCGTCCGCGTGCCGCACGACGTTCGTGAGCCCCTCCTGCGCGACGCGCAGCAGGAGCAGGCCCTGCTCCCGGCCGATGTCCCCGGTCCCCTCGCGCCGGAAGGCGACCTCGAGCCCGGTGGAGGCGAAGGACTGGGCGAGGGCGGCGAGGGACCCCGCGACGTCGTCGGCGTCGGTCGTGACGGGGTGCATGGCGCGCACGACGCGCCGCATCTCCTCGAGGGCGTCGGAGGCGGTCGCCCGGGCGAGGCGGACCTCGGCCGCCGCCCGCTCGGGCTCGAGCTCGCGCATCCGGGCGCTGTAGTCCAGGCTCAGCCCGATCGCGGTGAGGCGATGGCCCAGGCCGTCGTGCAGCGCGGTCGCGATGCGGGCCCTCTCCTCCGCGAGGGCGAGATCCTGCGCATGCCCCCGTTCGCGGCGCAGCTGCATGTTGGCGTCCTCGAGATCGGCGTTGGCCTCCCGCAGGTGGGCGTTCGCGGCGGCCAGATCGGTATTGGCCCGCTCGGCGGCGTCGAGCGCCGCGAGACGGTCGGCATCCAGCCGTTCGGCGCTGCGCAGCAGCACCGCGAACTCGATGCCGACCACGAGCAGCAGCGTCACCCCGATGCCCTCGAGCATGCCCTGGGCGAGGCCCGTGCCGAGGAGGGCGTGGATCGCCACGGTCGTCGTCGCGATCAGCGCGGCGTAGGCGAGGCTGGCCAGCACCCCGAGCTCGAGGGTGAGCACGAGCGCGGCGACCCACTGCACGCCGATGCTCGAGAGGCTGTTGGACAGGAGATACGCCGCGGCCGCGACCACGGCGAAGACGATCGCCACGCGGCGGGACGAGGGCGCGCCCGCCTCGCGTCGACGCCGCCAGAGCATCCACGTGCCGATGATGGCCGCAGCCGTCACACACCCGAGCGCCGCCAGCCCCGGAGGCGTCCTCCCGGAGAGGTCGAGGAGGAACCGGCTCAGGAACAGCACGACGGCCATCCCGAGGACCGCGTCCAGCAGCGCCGGGTGGTGCACGCGCCGCCGGGTCACGGCCGCGTCGGGCCGGGTCGGTCCGGCGGGCACGCGCGTCGGGATCGGGGCCGGGGCTGGCATGCGCCCACCGTATCCGCGGTCGGCGGCCGCCGCGCGTGACCGGGGTCATGACTCATGCGGCCCCACCGGTGCCCCGCGTCATGGCGGGCATGACCCCGGGTGCTGGGGGACGCCGGGCCCGGTCCCTAGCGTCGAGGACATGGATACCGCCGCCGGCTCCGCCTCGACCACCCCGCCCCGCTCCCCGTCCGCCGACGACTCCGGCCCTCCGCCCGCCGAGCGGGCCGGGGATGCCTCTGACCAGGAGGCCCGCCCGAGCCGCACAGGGCCCCGGGTCCCGATCGCCTGGTGGGGTCTGCTCGTGCGGGCGGTCGTGGCGCTCGCCATCCTGCTGGGCGCCAACCTCGCCGCCGCGGCGGCGCTGACCCCGCTCGCCCTGCGCTTCGCGCCGAACAGCGTGCCGCAGGGTCTGCTGGCCGTCGCGATGTGCGCGCTGGTCTGCCTCGGCGTCGTGCTGCTGGTCGGGCTGTGGATGCGGACCGTCGAGCGCCGCCCGCTGCGCGCGGTGCTGCGGCCGCTGGATCCCGACGAGACCGCGGCGGCCGACGCCCCTGCGCCCCGGGCGCGGCGCGGTGCGCGATGGGCCGCGGCGGCGCGAGGCCTCGCCGCGGGAACCCTCGCGAGCGTGGTCGTGATGGCCGTGGTGCTCGGCATCGGCGCGCTGCTCCTGGGCGACTCGCCCGGCTCCGGCGCCGACCCCGACCCCGGCGCGGCCGGCGCCGGCGGCGGCGCGGCGCCCCGCACGGCCGCGTGGCTCCTGGTGCTGGTCACCGTGGCGCAGGCCTACCTGCTGCAGGGCATCCCGGAGGAGGTGCTGTACCGCGGCTGGCTGTTCTCGGTCACCCGCGCCCGGCCGATGGTGACGCTGCTGTGGACGACGTCCGCCTTCACGATCATCCACCTCGTGTCCTCCGGCGGGCAGCAGAGCGTGCTGGACTTCGTCCTGTACCTGTCGATCCCGCTCGGCTTCGGGGCGTTCGCGGGCGCACTCGTGCTGATCACCGGGTCGATGTGGGTGGCGGCCGGCGTGCACGGCGGGTTCCACATCGCCGCCGCCCTGGCCGCCGTCCTGCTTCCCGCCGAGCTCTCCGGTTCGTTCGGCCCGGCCGACTGGGTGCTCACGGGATCCGTCTATCTCGCCGCGACGGCGCTCGTCCTGGCCCTGCGGTCGAGGGGCCGGCAGGCCCGCGAACGGTAGCCGGTGCCGACCGGCCCTGAGCAGCACGACGGACGGCCCGGCCCTGGACGGGCCGATGCCGCCGCGCGCATCCGGCGCATCGGGCGTACGCGCGGATCGGACCGCCCGGACGGACGGGGCGCATCGGACTTCCCGCGCGGATCAGTCCGCAGCGCGGATCGGGCGCAGCGCCCGAGCCGTCTCCTCGCGACTCAGATCTCGACGACCAGGAAGATCGCCGCGACGAGGAACAGGGCGAGGACCCCGAGGACGATGCCGGCCGTGGCCGCGACGGAGCCGTCCACGAGCCCGCGGTCGGCGCGGTGCACTCCCCAGGCCCCGAGGCCGATGGCCAGCAGGGAGATCGGCACGGTGATGAGGTCGCCGATCACCGGCACCAGCGCGCACAGGTTCGCCAGCACGCCGAGACCCAGGGCCTCCCGTCCGGCCCGGTTCGTCCGGGGCCCGCGCGCGCCGCCGTCCGGGGCGGGGCGAGGGGCGTCGTGGCGGCTGTTCACGGGGCGGGCCGCACCAGGCGGGCGATCGCCTCGCGGGCCAGACCGGGCCGGGGGCTGCGCTGGTGCAGCGCCCGATGGATGCTGAGGCCCTCGTTCATCGCGTCCAGCAGCACGGCGGTGGTGCTGTCGACGAAGGGCTCCAGGGTGGCGCGGGTGCGGGCCATCCAGGCGGTGGTGATGTCACGGTACTCGGGGCGCCGCGCGGCCAGCGTGTACAGCTCGTGGGTGATGACGAGGTCGCGCTGGGTGCCGAAGACGTCCTCCTCGATGTTCGCGGCGAAGGCGTCCAGCGCCTCCTCGAGGGATCCGGCGGCGGCCATGCGGCGCTCGGCGAGGGTGGCGACCTGGTCGGCGAAGCGGGTGAACGCCTCCCGCAGCAGCGCGTCCATGCCGTCGAAGTGGTAGGTCATCGACCCCAGCGGGACATCGGCCGCGGCGGCAACCCGGCGGTGCGAGGTGCCGGCGACGCCGTGCTCGGCGATCACGTCCAGGCAGGCGTCGATGATCCGGTCCCGGCGGTCCGGGTCATGACGGCGAGGGCGCGGAGTGCTCACCCTGGCAGGGTAGCGGGCCCCGCCCCGATGCTCCCGCCCGGTCCTGCGGGGCGCGGCGGCCCGGCCGCGCCCCGCAGGACTCCTCCGCTACGCGCGAGCCGGGTTCCGCGGGAGCCACTCCTCGAGGGTGGTCGTGAAGATCTCGGCCCCCGTCACCGGGACGAGGGTGCGCTCGGCGATCTGCGCGCCGTAGTACGGGGCGCTGTCGTCGCGGCGGACCGTGCGGTGATCCCCGCGGAAGGCGAGGGTCCGCCGGGCGAACTCGTCCATCCCGAAGGCCTCCGGCCCCGCGATCTCGCGGTCTCCGGAGGGAGCTCCGGCGGCCGCGCGGGCGACCGCGGTGGCGACGTCCTCCGCGGCGATGGGCTGGACGAGGGCGCCGGGGAGCGTGACCGTGTCCCCCTCGGTCGCGATGTCGGCGATGGCGCCGGCGAACTCGAAGAACTGCGTCGCGTGCACGAGCGAGAAGCCGATGCCCGAGGCGCGGATCAGCGCCTCCTGAGCGCTCTTCGCCGCGAAGTACGCGATGTCCTGCGGCCGGTCCGTGCCGACGATCGTGAGCGCGACATGGTGCCCCACGCCCGCATCGGCCTCGGCCTCGAGGAGGTGCCGGGTCGAGGTCGTGAAGAACTCCATCACGTCCGCGGGCGCGAAGGAGGGGGAGTTCGAGACGTCCACGACGGTGTCCGCTCCGGCGAGCGCGTCGCGGAGCCCCTCGCCCGTGAACGTGTCGACACCGGTGCGCGGCGATGCGGCGACCGCCGCGTGGCCGTGCTCGGCCAGCTTCTCGACGACCTTCGATCCGATGAGGCCGGTGCCTCCGATGACGATGATCCGTGCCATGTCCCTGCCTTTCCTGAGGGGATGCCGGTGGTGGCGTCCACGAGGGAGGACCGGGCTGCGACCGCCGCCGTGACAGCTCCGTGAGAACGACCACCTCCTGTCACGGATCGGGCCCCGGCCCGGTCACCCCTTGCGGGCGATGCCGGAGGGCGCCCGGACAGGACGGTGATGAGGATGCTGGTACGTTCGCAGCAGCACGGAAGGGGCGGCGCGGCGACGATGGGCGAGGACGGCGATCTCGGGACGGCGGCGGCGGTCTTCGCCGCGCAGCGGCGGCGGCTGTTCGGCATCGCCTACCGGATGCTGGGCACGGCGGCCGATGCCGAGGACATCCTCCAGGAGACGTGGATCCGCTGGCAGGGCGCGGATCGCACCCAGGTCCTGGACCCTCCGGCCTTCCTCGCGACGATCACCACCCGGCTCGCGATCACCCAGCTGCAGTCCGCCCGGGTCCGCCGGGAGACGTACATCGGCCCATGGCTCCCCGAACCGGTGTCCACGCAGGACGACCCCGCGCTCGGGGCCGAGCGCGGCGAGGTGCTCGACCTCGCCCTCCTGCTCACCCTGGAGCGGCTCACGCCGACCGAGCGGGCGGCGTACATCCTGCGGGAGGCGTTCGACTACCCCTATCCGCGCATCGCCGAGATCATCTCCTCGAGCGAGGTGAACGCCCGCCAGCTGGTGCGTCGGGCCCGCGCGCACCTGACGTCGGAGCGCCGGGCATCGGTCGCGCAGTCCCGGCACCGACAGCTGCTCGACGCCTTCCTCACCGCGGCCCGCCGGGGCGACGTCCAGGAGCTGGAGGGGCTCCTCGCCCGGGACGTCGCCAGCCGCACCGACGGCAACGGGGTGAAGCTCGCCGCGCGGAGCCCCGTCCTCGGGCGCGCCCGCGTCGCCCGCTTCGTCGCGGCGTTCTCCCATCACTTCTGGACCGGCAAGGCGATCGGATGGATCACGGTGAACGGCCGGGCCGCCGTCACCCTGACCGAGGGCGACCGGGTCACGACCCTGGTCACGGTGACGGCCTCCGACGAGGGGATCGCGCAGATCCACTGGGTGATGAGCCCCGAGAAGCTCGGGCACGTGAATGCGACGGCCCAGCTCACCGCCCCCAGCGACCCCGTCGACCCCGTCGATCCCGTCGATCCCGTCGACCCGGTCGAGCCCGCGGACGCGTGCGAGCGCCCGGTCCCGCGCGGAAATCCGGGTGCGACAGCCGGAGGGCCGGGCTAGCCTCGCCGCATGCGATCGCCGGAGGGGTTCGAGTACGTCGAGCGCGGGGATGCCGTGGTGATCACCCATCACGGCCGCCCTGCCGCCACCCTGCGCGGACGCCGTGCCGCGGACTTCCTCGAGGACGTCGAGGACGAGGATCCGCAGGAGCTGATGGCGCGCCTGACCGGGAACTACCGGCACGGCAACGAGCGGCAGGCCCGCCAGCACCCCCGCAACCGCGGGCGCTGAGCCAACGGCCCGCAGCGGCCCCCGTCAGAGACGCGGCTGCAGGCGGTCCGTCGGCAGGTCCAGGCGCATGGTCGTGGTGAGGTCGACGGTCTTCGCGACGTGGATCGAGCCGCCGTCCAGGGTGCGGGCCACCGTCACCGCGTCCCGGGTGACCTCCTGGATGCGCACCGGCACCTCGCCCTCCTCGGGCACCAGAAGCAGCCAGTCCTCGGCGAGCAGCCGCAGGCCGACGGCGTCCAGCACCGCCTCCGCCTCGTCGAGGTCCATCGGCTCGCCGCGACGGCGTCGCAGCAGGTCGTAGGGGACGAAGGCATCGTCCTCGGTGATCTCGATGTAGCCGACGTGCTCGCCGTCGTCGCTGCGCAGATGGTCGAAGATCGTGGCCATGGCTGCGACGTTAGCAGGGGGCGCTCTCAGCGCGCCGCGCGGCGCTGGACGGCGGCGGCGCCGATCCAGGCGAGGACCAGCACGCCCACCATCCAGGCCAGGGCCACCCAGATGTCCCCGCCCACGCTCTGCCGGGCCAGCAGCGCCCGGATCGTGTCGACGATCGCAGTGACCGGCTGGTGCTCCGCGAACCAGGCGACCGGTCCGGGCATCGACTGCGTGGGCACGAAGGCGGAGCTGATGAACGGCAGGAAGATGAGCGGGTAGCTGAAGGCGCTGGCCCCCTCGACGCTGCCGGCGCTGAGCCCGGCGATCACGGCGACCCAGGTCAGGGCCAGGGTGAACAGGGCGAGGATCCCCGCGACCGCGAGCCATGCCCCGATCCCCGCGCCGCTGCGGAAGCCCAGCAGCAGCGCGACGGCGAGGACCACCGCGACGGAGGCGAGGTTCGCGACGACGGAGGTGAGCACGTGCGCCCACAGCACCGAGGAGCGGGCGATGGGCATCGAGCGCAGCCGCTCGAAGACGCCGCCCTGCTTGTCCATGAACAGCCGGTAGGCCGTGTAGGCGATCCCGGAGGCGATGGTGATCAGCAGGATCCCGGGGAGCATGTACGCGATGTACGAGCCGTCGGATCCGGTGTCGATCGCGCCGCCGAGCACGAAGACGAACAGCAGCAGCAGGGCGATCGGGGTGATCGCGGTGGTGATGATGGTGTCGGGGCTGCGCAGGATGTGCTTGAGCGAGCGGCCGGTGAGGATGCGGGTGTCGGTCAGGGCATGGGCGGCGGCGGTCATGACGCGGTCTCCTGCGCGGTGGGCCCGGAGGGGGCATGGGCTGGGGCGGGCGGGTCGTCATGGCCGATGAGGGCGAGGAACACGTCCTCGAGGGAGGGCTGCCTCGGCACCATCTCCACGGAGGCGGCGGGGAGCAGGGCGCGCAGCTCGGCGAGGGTCCCGGTGTGCACGATGCGGCCCTCGTGGAGGATGGCGATGCGGTCGGCGAGCTGCTCGGCCTCGTCGAGGTACTGGGTGGTCAGCAGCACCGTGGTCCCTCCGGTGGCGAGCTCGCGGATGGTCCGCCACACCTCCAGGCGGGACTGCGGGTCCAGTCCCGTGGTCGGCTCGTCCAGGACGATCACCGGCGGGTCCCCGACCAGGCTCATGGCGATGTCCAGCCGGCGCCGCATGCCGCCGGAGTAGGTGCCGGCGCGGCGCCGGCCCGCCGCGGTCAGCGAGAAGCGCTCGAGCATCGCATCGGCCACGGCCGCGGGACGGGTCAGGTGGCGCAGCCGGGCGACGAGGATCAGGTTCTCCCGCCCGGTGAGCACCTCGTCGACCGCGGCGAACTGGCCGGTCAGGCTCAGGGACTCCCGCACCTGCGGGGCCTCGGCCCCGACGTCGTGGCCGTCGACCTCGGCCGTGCCGGCATCGGCCGCGAGCAGGGTGGCGAGGATCCGCACCAGCGTCGTCTTGCCGGCGCCGTTTGAGCCGAGCAGGGCGAGGATGCTGCCGCGCGCGACCTCGAGGTCGACCCCGCGCAGCACCGCGAGGTCCCCGAAGGACTTGGTCACCCCGCGCACGCGGAGGGCCGGTGGGGCGAGGGCGGGCGCCGCGGTCATGACGCGCCGCCCCTGCGGGAGGCGTCGTCGATGGCGGTGCGCAGGCGGGCGCGCTCCTTGTCGATCCACTCCTTGCCGTCGTAGGCGCGGGCGAAGTCCTCGGCGAAGGCCACGGGGTCCTCCCCCACGACGTCGCGCACCGGGGTGCCGTCCAGCGCGGCGCGCTCCCACAGGTCGGCGTGGTCGGTGACCATGCGGGCCAGCGTCTCCCCGTCGGTGAAGCCGCTGGAGTAGGTGAGGTAGCGGTTCACGGCCGTGGCGGCCTCCCGGTAGGCGGGCGGGAGGGCCGCGATGCGGGCCATGTCCTGGCGGTACTGCTTCTTCTGCTCGAGGGAGCCGGTGATCGCTTCGATCCACTTGGCGGTCATGATCGTGTCCTGTCGTCGCGGGGGTCGGGGCCCTCCGGGGTCTCGGAGGCCTCGGGGCCGATGGGGGTCTCGGGGCCGATGGGGGCCGGGGCGGGCTCTCGCAGGCGCTCGATGCTGCCGGCGAGGAAGTCCCAGGTGGTCCAGAACTCTGCGAGGGAGGCGGAGCCCTGGGGGTTGAGGGTGAAGACCTTGCGGGGCGGGCCCTTCTGGGAGGGGACCTTCTCGACGTCCACCAGTCCCTTCTGCTCGATGCGGACCAGCAGGGCGTAGATGGTGCCCTCCGCGAGGTCCTCGAAGCCCTGTTCCCGCAGGCGGGCGGTGATCTCGTATCCGTAGGCGGGGCCTGCGGCGAGGATCGCCAGCACGATCCCTTCGAGCGTGCCCTTGAGCATCTCGGTCATGGGGCTGGGCATGGGCGGCCCTCCTCTGCGTGCGCTGCGGCCGACCTGAGGAGCGATCGCTACTCGGTGTCGTTGACTACCGCTAGACCGTAACACTGAGTACCGGTACTTGGCAATAGTGAGTACCGAGCGGGATGGGACGTCCGGTGCTGCAGGCCGCCTTCGTCCGGGGGACGTGCCCAGCAGGCTCCACCCGCGGGACCAATACGGGGACACAGGCCCATAGAGCGCCCATGTCCCCGTATTGGTCCCGTGCGCCTCGGCCGGGCCGCCTCACGCCGCGCCCCGCGGAGGCGCGCCGAGCGGAGGCACGCCGAGCAGAGGCGCCCCGCGGTGGCTCAGCGCTGCGGGTCGGGGATCTTCCCGTGCTCGAGGGCGCCCCAGAAGTCGCCGCGCACGTAGCGCTGCTCCTCCTCGGGCACGAGGTCCCAGGGGCGGCGCCGGCCGCGGCCGAGGGCGCCGGCGACGAGGCGCCGGCGTGCCTGGCTGTCGGTGACGCTGCGCTCGAGAGCCTCGAGGTCGTACCGGGCGTCGACCGCCTCGCGCAGCGCGGAGAGCTGCTCGGCGCAGGCCGGGTCCTGGGCCCGGTTCACCAGCTCGCCCGGATCGGCCTCGAGGTCGAAGAGCTGGTCCGGGTCGCCCGGGCACACCACCAGCTTCCATCGGCCGCGCACCAGCGTGACCTGCGGGTGGTACGTCCCCTCGGCCAGGTACTCGAGGAACAGGTCGCGGTCCTCCGGGGCGGCGTCGTCGCGGCGTTCGCGCGCCGCGCTCTCGCGCAGGGACAGGCCCTCGACCTCGGCCATCGGCCCGCAGGCCGAGGCGTCCGCGGCGGGGCGCGGAGCACCGGCGAGGTCGCACAGCGTCGGGGCGATGTCCAGCAGGGACACCGGGTTCGCGAAGCGCCCTCGCGGCACCAGGTGCTCGGGGCCGGACACGATCAGGGGCACTCGCGCGGACTGCTCGTAGGGCGACATCTTGTACCACAGGCCCTTCTCGCCGAGCATGTCGCCGTGGTCGCTGGTCACGATCACCACGGTGCTCTCGGCCAGGCCCAGGAGCTCGAGGCGGTCCAGGATCCGCCCCACGTGGTCGTCGATGTAGCTGACGGCCGCGTAGTAGGCGCGGCGGGCGCGGGCGGTCTGCTCGGCCGTCGGCTCGCGGCGGTCGAAGCCGCTCATGGCGCGCAGCCGATGGGAATGCGGGTCCTGCGCCGGATCGGGCACCTCGGGGTGCGCGGGCGGCGGGATGTCCACCCCGTCGAACCGGTCCCAGTGCTCGCGCGGGGGCTCGTAGGGGTCGTGGGGGTGGATGAAGGAGGCGACCATGAGGAAGGGGATCTCCTCCCCCGCCGCCCGATTGGCGCGCACCCGGTCGTTGAGGTGGCGCAGGGCGCGGAACCCGACCTCGTCGTCGAAGTCCTGCTGCACGGTCGCCGTGGAGACCCCGGCCGTGAGGACGGCATCGGCGTCGTGGTACCACTGCAGGCGGTCGTGCAGGTCGCGGCCCCAGTCGGGGACCATGTCGAGATCGGCGGGATACACGTCCGTGGTCAGCCGCTGCTCGAAGCCGTGATGCTGGTCGGGGCCGATGAAGTGCATCCGCCCCACGAGCGCCGTGTGGTAGCCCGCCATGCGCAGGCGGTGCGCGAAGGTGGGGGTGGAGGCGGCGAAGTCGTCGCCGTTGTCGACGCAGCCCAGCACGGAGGGCATCCGGCCCGTCATCATCGAGGCCCGGGACGGGGCGCACAGCGGGGTGGTGCAGTATGCCCGGTCGAAGACGGCGCCGCCGGCGGCGAGGGCATCCATGCGCGGGGTGAGCGCCGCCGCGTCGCCGTAGCAGCCCAGCATCTGCGGGGCCATCTGATCGGCCTGGATGAGGACGATGTTCGGGCGGTCGGGGCTCGGGACGGTCATCGGGCGACTCCTTGCGGGGGTCGGGGGGCTCTCGCATCGTCGCACGTCCGGCGAGGGCCGTCGACCGCGGCCGGGGCGCCGCGGTCACTCGGGGTCGGGGTGGAACAGCTCCTCGAGGGGGACGCCGAAGGTGGCGGCGAGCTTGAAGGCCAGCGGCAGCGAGGGGTCGTACTTCCCGTTCTCGATGGCGATGACCGTCTGCCGGGATACGTCGAGACGGCCGGCGAGCTCGGCCTGGGACCAGCGCAGCTCGGTGCGGCGCGCCTTGATGTCGTTGCGCATGACGGCCTCTCAGCGGTAGCGGATCGCGGAGACGATGGAGCCGATCATCCACGCGGCCATCATGACCACGAAGGCGACCATGCCGCTCAGGTGCGGGCCGCCGAAGGCCTCCAGCAGCCCGAGGACCAGCAGGATCGGCACGCCGATGGCGAAGGCGAAGACGAAGGACTCCCCCAGCTTGCGCTGCGCGAACTCGTCGGACTCCCGGTAGTAGGCCACCAGCGACCAGGTGATGATGCCGACCGAGGGGAGGGTCAGCAGCATCGGCAGCCATCCCTCCACGCCGTTGTTGCGCAGGATCAGCGCGAGCACGAGGGTCATGGCGTACAGGCCCATGCCCCAGCCGAAGCGCATGCCGTAGCGGACGCCGGGAGACAGGACCTGGCGGGAGCGGGTCGGGCGGTCGGGGGTGGCGTCGGAGGCGGGGTCGGGGGCGGGGTCGGTGCTCATGAGGGGCCTTTCGGAGACGAAGCCGCAGGGCGGATCGGGAGAGGGCGGGACGGGACGGGTCGGTACGGGTCAGGACAGGGCGATGGCCAGGGTCGGCAGGCCCAGCAGGAGGACGTCCAGACCCCAGTGGCCCAGGATCAGCGGGGCGATGCGCCGCATCCACAGCATGAGGGCGCCGAGGATCAGCCCGGCGAAAAGGGTCGCCAGGAGCTTCGCGGCGACATCGGCCGGGGAGGTGAGGGCGAATCCCGCGTGCTGGAGGGCGAAGACCGCCGCGACGGCGAGGACGGCCGGCAGGGTCCCGGTGCGGCGGGCGAGGCGGGGCTGGGCGTAGCCGCGGTAGACGGCCTCCTCGGAGACGGCGATGGTCAGGGGCGCCACGAGCACGGCGACCAGGCCCACCCACAGCGGGATGTCGGGCATGCTGCGCGACATCGGCGGCGCACCGCCGTACACGAGGAGGTTGGCGACGAAGCTGGAGGCCAGGAAGCCGATCAGCAGGATGACCAGCATCAGCGCACCCCAGGCGAGATCGACCCAGCGCCACGGGCGCAGCAGGTCGAGCAGGCTGCGCCCCTCGGCCCGCAGCGCCGCGGCGAGGACGGCGAGCGCGGCGAGGTCCACGAGGACCACCAGGGCGTTGGCGTACAGCAGCGAGGCGTTCGCGGCGAGGAGGCCGAGCCCGAGGGCGAGGATCAGCACGGGCCGCACGGCCAGGACGCCGGCGAGGCGGAGTGCGGGGACGAGGGGAGCATCGGGAGGGGTGCGGGTCTCGGGAGCGGTGGGGAGCTGCGTGGTGTCCATGCCTCGAATGTAAGGCGTCCTTGACATCATGGTCAAGGGTCCTTGACAAAAAAAGTCAAGGTTCCTTGACCGGCGGGATCACGCCCCGGCGCGGCGCGGGCGGGCCCGCAGATGCGCCTTCTCGCCCTGCGGGCCGAACAGGCTGAGCACCTCGACGCTCTCGCCGCCCGTCGCGCCGAACCAGTGCGGGGTGCGGCAGTCGAACTCCGCCGCCTCCCCGGCGCCGAGCACCAGGTCGTGCCCGCCGAGGATCACCCGCAGCGAGCCGCTGAGCACGTAGAACCACTCGTACCCGTCGTGGACGCGCAGATCCTCCGGGGTGGGATCCGGGCCGGGCTCGTAGATCATCTTCACGGCCTGGATGCCGCCGGGCCGATGCGTCAGCGGGATCATCGTCATCCCCTCGTGGCGGACGGGACGCATGTGGATGCGCGGATCGCCGGTGGTGGGGGCGTCCACCAGCTCGTCGAGGCTCACCCCGTAGACCTTCGCCAGCGGCATGAGCAGCTCGAGGCTGGGGCGGCGCCCGCCGGACTCGAGCCGGGACAGCGTGCTCACGGAGATCCCGGTCGCCTCGGAGACCTCGCGCAGGGTCGCCTCGCGGCGGGTGCGCAGGGCGCGCAGATGCGGGCCGAGGGCGGCCAGGGGGTCCCCGTCGCCGGCCGCTGCGGCCGTCGTGGTCGCGGGGAAGGGCGGCGCCGGGGTGCGCCGCCTCGGGGTGTGGCCGGCGTGGTCGGTGCTGCGCGGTGTCATGCCGGCAGTTTGCCATACCCGCAAGCATGCTTGCCAGTACCGGGGATGCGGCGCACACTCGGGATGTTCCCGCCTCTCCCGGAAGGACTCCCGATGACCGACACCGCAGCCCCCGCCGCGGCCTCCGCCTCTGCCCCCGTGCTCGACGCCCTCGTGATCGGCGGCGGCGCCGCGGGCCTGGCCGGCGCGCTGATGCTCGCCCGCTCCCGCCGCGACGTCCTCGTGCTCGACGCCGGCGCCCCGCGCAACGCCCCCTCCCCCGGCGTCCACGCCCTGCTCGCCCTGGACGGGATCGCTCCCGCGGAGCTGCTGGCCCGCGGCCGCGAGGACGTGCGCCGCTACGGCGGCCGCGTCCTCGAGGATCCGGCGGTCTCCGCCCGCCGCGAGGAGGACGGCAGCTTCACCGTCACCACCGCCTCCGGCGTCGAGCACCGGGCGCGCCGCCTGCTGCTGGCCTCCGGCGTGCGCGACGAGCTGCCCGCGATCGAGGGGCTCGCCGAGCGCTTCGGCCGGGACGTCGTCCACTGCCCCTACTGCCACGGATACGAGGTGCGCGACCAGGCCATCGGCGTGATCGCCTCCTCCCCCATGGCCGTCCACTCCGCTCTCATGTTCCGCCAGCTCAGCGCCGACGTCGTGCTGCTGGAGAACGGCTACGAGGGTCTCGACGCGGAGGGCCTCGCGCTGCTCGCGGCCCGCGGGGTGCGGGTCGAGCCGGGTCGGGTGCGGCGCGTGCTCACGGCCGATGACGCGATCACCGGCGTCGAGCTCGAGGACGGGCGCGTGCTGCCCCGCACGGCCCTCGCCGTGCAGACGCGCCTGGCCCCGCTGCCGGCCATGGGCGATGCGATCCTTCCGGGCCTGGGCCTGGCCCTGGAGGATCACCCCTCCGGCATGGGCACGTACCTCGCCGCGGATCCGATGACCGGGGCGACCGCGGTCCCGGGCGTCTGGGCGGCCGGCAACCTCAGCAACCCGATGGCGCAGGTCGCTCCGGCATCGGCCGCGGGCGGCATGGCGGGAGCGCAGATCAACGCGGACCTCGTGATGTCCGAGGCCCGCGCCGCCCGGCAGTCCGCCGTCCCCGCGGCCGGGTGACCTCCCGTCGGGCTGCTCCCCCGACGGTCGGACGTCGGCGTCAGAGGCCGCGGGCGTCGAGCTCCGCGGCGACCCAGGCCGGGTCGTCGGTGGTGATGGTGTCCGCGCCGCAGGCCAGGGCCACGGCGAGCTCATCGGCCCGGTTGATGGTCCAGGGGTTCAGCGCGAGGCCGGCCTCGCGGACCGCCGTCGCGGCCGCGAGGGACAGCCCGCCGATCCAGGGGCCGATGCCGACGGCGCCGAGCTCCGCCGCCGTGCGCAGCGCGTCCTCGTCCACGCGCGTGACGAGGTAGGAGATCGGCGTGGACGGGGACAGGCGGCGGATCGGTGCAATCGCCTCGGGGTGGAAGGTGATCACGCTGGAGGCCTTCGCCGGGGAGTCCTCCGGCAGCGCGGCGAGCTGCGCGGCGACGGCCTCCGCCGCCGCCGCGGCCTTGACCTCGATGAACACCGGCACCGTGGTGAGCTCGAGCAGCGCCTCGAGGGAGGGGACCCTCTCCCCGCCGCCGACGAGGACGTCGTCCAGCTCGGCTCGGGTGAGCTCCGCGACGGCGCCGCGGCGCCGCGGGGAGTCCGGCTGTGCGGTGCGGTCGACGGTCTCGTCGTGGAGCACCACCACATGGCCGTCGGCGCTCAGATGCACGTCGCACTCGAGCAGCTGGGCGCCGTCGGCGATCGCCCGGCGGAAGGAGGCGAGGGTGTTCTCCGGGGCGTGGGTGGCGGCGCCGCGGTGGCCGACGATGCGGGGCCGGGTGGTCGACGGGGCGAGGACCTGGGACATCGATGCTCCTGGGGGTGGGTTCGTACGGTCAGGCTAGCGGCCGGTCGTGCCGGCGCGGAGCGGTTCCGGGAGGGCGCGGGAACGGTCCCGGGACGGCGTTCAGCGCCGGGCGTCCAGCTGGGCGAGGGCCCAGGCGGGATCGTCGACGGTGAGGGTGTCGCAGCCCAGCTCCAGGGCCCGGTCCAGCTCGACCTCGGAGCGCGCCGTCCACAGGTTCAGCTGCACGCCCAGGGCGAGGCAGCGCGAGACATCGGCCTGGCGGGCCTCGGCGATGCCGATGCCGATCTGGGCGACGCCCAGCTCCTCGGCCGCGGCGAACAGCTCCGGCGTGGTGCGGGTGCAGGTGAGCAGCAGCGGGACCTCGGGCAGGAGATCCCGGACGGTGCGCAGCGCCTCCGCATCGAAGGAGATGACCCAGGCCGGGGAGGTCTGCTCATCGGCCAGGGCCTCGGCCCCGAAGCGCTCGCGCAGCACCCGTGCGACGACCGCCGCGGCCGCGGGGGCCTTGATCTCGACGAGCAGCGGGATGCGGGTCCCGTCCTCGCGGACCGCCGCGTCCAGCACCGCGGAGAGGTCGGGGATGCCCTCCCCCTCGCCCACCAGCACGGTGTCCAGGGAGGCGCGGGAGAAGGTGGAGACGGCGCCGGTGCGCAGCGGGGAGTCCGCCTGCGCGGTCCGATCGAGGGTCCCGTCGTGGATGACCACGTCGTGCCCGTCGGCGCTCAGGTGCACGTCGCACTCGAGCAGCTGGGCGCCGTCGGCCACGCCGCGGCGGAAGGAGGCGAGGGTGTTCTCGGGGGCCACCGCGGCGGCCCCGCGATGCCCGACCACCAGGGGCCGGTCGGGCATCGCGGAGCGCGGGGGCCTCGGCGGGGTCGAGGTCACTTCCAGCCCTCGAACTGCACCGACTCGTAGTCCTCGCGGTTGTCGTCCAGGGCCTCCTGCAGCTTCGGGGCGAGAGCGTCCAGGGCCTCCTGGGCCGGGGTGTTGTCGCCGTAGACCGTCGCCTGGGCGGCGCCGATCTCGGTGACCGAGCCCTGGTTCCAGTTGGTGTAGTCGGCCGTGCGGGCGTTGTCGAGCTGCGCGAGGGCGACGCCATAGTTGGGGTTCGCGGCGACGAGGTCGGTGACCGTCTTCGTCTCGGCGGCCGCCTGGACGATCGGCACGTAGCCGGTGGCGGCGTGCCAGGTCGCGGACTGCTCCGGGCCGGCGAGGAAGCGGAAGAAGGCGGCCGCCGCATCCTGGCGGTCCTTCGAGTCCGCGCGGACGATGGACAGGCCGGAGCCGCCGGTGGGGACGGCCTTCTCCTGGCCCTCCTTGGCGAGCATGAACGCCGCGCCGACCTCGAACACGCCCTCGGAGGCGGCGGTCAGCCCGGTCAGGCTGGCGGTGGAGCCGCGCATGCCGGCGGTGATGCCGGAGGTGAAGTCGGTGCCGGCGGCCTGGGCCAGGTAGCCGAACTTGTCGTCGTGGATGAACTTCCGCTGGAACTCGAGCCACTCGACGCCGGCCGCCTCGTTGATGGTGACCTCGAAGTCCGCGTTGGAGTTCGCGCCGCCGAAGCCCCAGATGTCCGCCTGCGCGAACCAGGCGTCGTCGGAGCCGAAGGCCATCGCCGCCAGCGGCCGGCCGTCGACCTGGATCTTGGCGAGCTCCGGCGCGAAGGAGGCGAGGTCCTCCCAGGTGGAGGGGCCCTCCTCGGGCAGGCCGGCCTCGATGTAGCGGGTCTTGTTGTAGTAGAACAGCGGGTTGGAGCGGGCGAAGGGGACCACGAAGGTCTCCCCGGCGGCCTTGCCCTCGGCGACGTAGTTCTGCAGGTAGACGTCCAGGTTCCAGGTGTCGTCGAAGTAGTCGTCCAGCGGGGCGAGCGCGTCGGAGAAGTAGAACTGGAGCCACTGCATCTCGGGGAAGCAGACGATGTCCGGGACGGCGCGGGCCTGCAGGGCGGCGGTGAACTTCTGGTTGAGGTCCGCGTAGCCGCCCACCGACTCGGCGACGACGACGATGTCCTCCTGGGACTCGTTGAACTCGGTGATCAGGCCCTGCAGCGCCGCGTAGAGCTCCGCGGTCCAGGGGGCCCAGAACAGCACGGGGGTGCGGCCCTCGTAGCCGGCGGGGATCTTCAGATCGGCCTGGGCGAAGCCGTCGCGCACGGGGCTGCCGGCCTCGCCGGCGCCTCCGGCGGGGGCGCCGCAGGCGGCCAGGCCCGCGGCGGTGGCGCCGAGGCCGAGGCCCGCCAGGATGCGGCGGCGGGAGAGATCCAGGGGGCTGCGGGTCATGGTGATGCTCCTTCTGGTGGGATGGTCGGCAGGTCTCTGGCAGGGGCGCCCGGCGGTCTCACCCGATCCGGGCGGGACCGCTGCAGCGGGGTCGGGTCACTTGAGGGCGCCGGCGGCGAGGCCGCCGATGATGCGCTTCTGGGCGAGGAAGAACAGGATCAGCATCGGCAGGGAGACGAACACGGCGCCGGCCATGATGGCGCCCCAGTTCGACATGCCCTCCTGCTGGCGCAGGAACTGCAGGCCGATGGGCAGGGTGCGCATGTCGGCGGTGCTGGTGACGATCAGCGGCCACACGTACTCGTTCCACTTGCCGACCATGACGATCAGCGTGCAGGTGAGGATCATCGGGCTGGACAGCGGCACCACGATGGTGAGCATGCGGCGCAGGTGGCCCGCGCCGTCGATCTCCGCGGCCTGCAGGATGTCCTTGTCGATGGTGCGCATGAACTGGTACAGCAGGAACATCGCGAAGGCGCTGGCGATGCCCGGCAGGATGATGCCCTGGTAGGTGTTCAGCCATCCCAGGTTGGCGACCGTCATGTAGTTGACGATCAGCGTCACGTGGCCGGGCAGCATGAGCGAGGCGACGATGAGGCCGAAGAAGATCTTCTTGTACCGGAAGTCGACGAAGACGAAGGCGTAGGCGCACATGATCGCCAGGGCGACCTCGAGGACGGTGCCGACCCCGGTGGTGATGATCGAGTTCACGAAGAACCGGCCGAAGGGGGCGGAGGTCCACGCCTCGAGGAAGTTGTCGAACGTCAGCCGGGTGGGGATCCACTGCAGCGGCCAGGAGTAGATGTCCGGGCGGGGCTTCAGCGAGGAGGAGAACAGCCAGTAGATCGGCAGCAGGAAGACCGCGATGGTGGCCAGCACGCCGGCCATGAGCAGCGCGGTCCTCCACCGGGGGCGGCGGGGGCCGCGGGCGCGGCCGCGGTTGCGGGCGGAGGCGGGAGCGCGGGCGGCATCAGCGGCGGAGGCCGATGCGGCGGTGGGGGCGGGCAGGGTGCTCATGCGTAGTTCACCGTCCTCTCCCCGGCACGGACCTGGATCCAGGTGATCACCAGCAGGATGATCAGCAGGATCGTCGCGGCGGAGGACGCCGTGCCGATGTCGAACTGCTTGAACGCCTCCTCGTAGACCATCCAGCTCAGGGTCGAGGAGGAGGTCCCGGGCCCCCCGTTCGTCATGATCGAGATGATGTCGAAGGCCTGCGCGGCGGAGATGATCCCGGTGATCGAGAGGAAGAACGTGATCGGGCTAAGCAGCGGCAGCGTCATGTGGCGGAACAGGCTCCAGCCGTGCGCGCCGTCCAGGGCCGCGGCCTCGTAGACGTCCTTCGGGAGGTCGAGGATCGCGGTGTAGCAGATCACCGTGACGAAGCCCAGGCGCTGCCAGGTGTAGGCGATGGTGATCGCCCACAGCGACCAGTCCGAGGTGGTGGTCCAGTCCGGGGAGGCCAGGCCCAGCTGCGAGAACAGCCAGCGGGAGAGGCCGTAGTTGGGGTCGAACATGAACAGCCACAGGGTGCCGACGGCGGCGCCGGGGAGCATGTGCGGGGCGAAGGCCATGGTCTGCGCGAACCCGGTCAGCGGGACCTTCGTGGCCATCAGGCTGCCCAGGAGCAGGCCGCCGGCGATCGAGACGACCACGCTCACCCCGGAGAAGATCAGCGTGTTCAGGAGGACCTCGCCGAAGCTCGGGTCCGTGAGCAGGCTGAGGTAGTTCTCCATCCCGACGAACTCGGGGCGCGGGGCCACGAAGTCCCACTCGAAGAAGCTGAGGCCGATGTTGTACAGCGCCGGGTAGTACGAGAAGACGAGGATCGCCAGGAAGTTCGGGGCGATCAGCGCGAGGAACAGCAGCGCGTCCCGGCGCACGCGGCGGCGGCGCTGCGGGGAGCGGCGTCGCTGCTCGGCGGTGACGACGGGCCGGGACGGGGGCCGGGTCGCGGCCGCCGCGGGGGCGGGCTTCGCGCTCACGGCCCCGGGAGCGCTCCCGGGGTCCTGGGTGATCGTGACGGGCACGCCAT